>Ga0208643_1000982_pt1 | contig 17153 bp, 20 predicted proteins | sample VirMetDEL_Nov_12_FD_184516 | JGI IMG/M metagenome (GOLD analysis project Ga0208643, IMG submission 184516) | Aqueous microbial communities from the Delaware River and Bay under freshwater to marine salinity gradient to study organic matter... | ecosystem: Environmental > Aquatic > Marine >... | reverse complement strand
CGGGTTGAGGTGGCGGGTGGCATATGGCAAGTATATAAAATAGACATATACATTTTTCATTATTAATATAAAATTATCTTATTCTATTATATTAAGGAATAATGACGGACACAATGATTAAGGAAAACCAACAACCAAATGAAAAGCGAAAAGAGCAACTCAGACGGTATGCAATCAAGTATCGAAACAAGAATTTGATTCAAGTGAGAGAAAGAGAAAGAATATATAAACTCAATTTTCGAGAATTCGAAAGATTAAGGACAATTGACCTTTTTGATTAATTCAATCCAAAAAAAATTGAAATGAATTAATTAATAATTAAATGAATTAACTTAAAATTATTTTCTGGACATAGTATATAAAATGATGAAGGACATTAAGGAAACTCAAACCCCCCAAATTCGATTTACCAAAGAATGCAGAACTATTGATATTCAAACAGTGAATGCTACAAGCTATAAAGATATGTGCCAGTCTTTCAATTGCTATGAAATTCTTCCAGATGATAGACCAATCAAGCCATACTTTGATATCGAGATTAAACCAAGCCACTGCAAACCAACCCAAGTCTATGATGATAGATGGATTGAAATATTAAATTTGGCGACTATTGAATTATTGAAGCACTTTCCAAATGCGAAGATTGCTAGTTTGAATGCTTCAAAAGAGTCATATATATCATGTGTATTTGGTGGAGAAGCATGGATTATTTCACTTCATATCATAGTCTCAAACTATATCGCAACAAAATCTCAAATGTTATCTATTGTTAATTTAATGAACACTTCATTAAGAGACAATTTCAATGATACAATTGGTCAATATTTTGAGATTGAAGACCAAGCAAGCTTTAAATTATTTGATGATAGTGTCTATGATGTAAATCGAAAGATGCGGTCTGCTTTTGCCAATAAAACAAATTACAAGAATTCAAAAATTACTGTAGAGAATCGTCCTATGGAAATTGTTCAAGGGACATTCGAGGAAACAGTAATCAGTTCATTCTTTGTTGAAAACCCATTACAACTAGAAATGCAAACTGTTGCTACTACTGTTGCGCCAACAGTTGTTCAACCAGCAACAGATGAAATGAAAACTGAGAATGAGTTGTTTGTCAAGATGGCAATTGAGAATGGATTCTTACGCAATCATACAGACCGCAAGGAATGGATTCAAATGGGTTGTGCTTTACATCATTCAGTTGGTGGCAATAATGGGATTGCTTTGTTTGATTACTATTCACAGCAATATCCCAAGTATTATGATAGAAGTGGTGTGATTAAAACATGGGAATCTTTAAAAGACATTAATGGTGCTCAAAAGAAACCTACAACAATCGCAACAATTCACAAATGGTGCAAAGATGAAGACATTGAAAAATATAAACAAATTGTTTCTCAAGTCAAAACCATCACAAAGGCAAACATGATTCAAGACCAACTTAAACAACTGGAAGCAACGATTGACCCAGCATTAACATATGCCGAAATGAAAATCGAGTTTGAAAAGTCTCATTTCAAAATCATTGATAAAGCGTTATTCTTCACAATCGAACCAAATGGGGAAATAACAATTCATACAAAGCAATCACTACAAATTGCGTATGAACATATGCGTTTTGATAAAGTGGTTAAGAATCAAATAATCCCATCTGCTTTTGTAGATGAATGGTTAAAAGACCCAGCTATGCGTAAATATGATAGAGCAGATGTATATCCACCCGACCAAGTTGTTCCTCCAAATGTATTCAATTTATGGGTTCCATTCGCGATGGAACTAGTAGATACATGGGAGGATAAACAAGATGAACTTGAATTGATAAGAAAACACATTTTAATACTATGCAATAATGAACAACACATTGCGGATTACTTTGAATTATGGATTGCCCAAATGATTCAACAACCAAGCGTAAAAACAATTTGCCCAACAATGATTTCAGAGCAAGGTGCGGGCAAAGGAACTATAATGCAGTTGTTTATCAAAATGTTTGGTTCTTCCAAAGTGTTAAATGAAATGACCAATCCAAGTCGAGATGTATGGGGCAATTTCAACTCACTCATGAAACAAGCATTCCTAGTAAATGTAGATGAGTTAAGTGGAAAAGATAGCCGAGATGCAGTGGGTCAAATAAAAGCATTAATTAAATCTGCTACTATTTCAATCAACTCAAAAGGCCAAGCCCCTATTATTGTAAAGTCTTATCATAGATTCTTTAACACTACAAATAATAGCGACCCGGTATCAGTCTCAAAAGATGATAGACGTAATTGTGTAATTCGTGCAAGTGATGAGCTATGTCGAAACTCAACTTATTTCAATAAAATGTATGAAATCTTGGCAGATGTAAATGTAATTAAAACTTGCTATGAATATTTCAAAAAATTAAAGGGTGCTACTAACTTTAACGCGATTGCAATTCCTCATACTGAATATCACGAGGAGATGAGTCAGTTAAGTGTATCTCCAATTGAAGCATGGTTAAAAGATTACACTCAAGAGTTTTACAATCTGTCTGGTAATGAAATTGAAAACACATACGAATTACCAAGTGCAAACTGTTTCACATTATTTAATGAATGGAAAGAAAAAACACATATGACATATGATGTAAATGCATTGAAGTTCTCAGTTCAAATGAGCAGACTCAAAATAAATGGTATTGATTCAAAGAAGGGAAGTAAAGGAATTCGATTGACAGTATTCAATCTAATTAAATTGGCCAATCATTTCAAAATATAAATTAATAAGAACCGTGTGTTTTTTATTAATTCTAGTTTTTTCAGTTTTTTTGTAATTTTGTTTTTAAATTGAATCAAATTTTGATAAATACTTATATTAAGGGATTACGTAATCCCGATTTAAAGTAATCCCATATAGTATAACAATGCCTTATAAGAATAAAGAAGACCGTTTGAACTATGGACGCAACTATATGAAAAATAAAAGAGTAATCCCAGAAGTAATCCCGAATGTAATCCCATTAAGCCCTCACCATCAATTAAAGTGGGCAATTCAATTATCAAAGATTCATTCAGAATTCTTCAAGCATGCTTGGTTCGGAAGATGGAAGTTCGAACTATTACAAGTTCATCAACAATTATATTTGTATAAGCATATATAAATGGAGAAGACTAGAATGAAGGCAATTGAAATGATACAGTATTCCAATCCAGTTATCGCACAACACCAAGCATGGAAGTATCTAGGCAGAGATGCAATCTTACACATATCAACCAAGCCAACAAAGAAGTACATGATTCAAGGGCCGGATGGCAAATGGATACACTTTGGTCAGATGGGAGCAGAGGACTTCACATATCATCAAGATGAAGCCAGACGAGAAGCCTTCCGTAAAAGGAATCGCAAGTGGGCTAAAGCCGACAAATGGACACCAGCATTTATGGCATATTATATACTTTGGTAGGCATATAATACTATTCTCCTTAATGAGCATATAATCTATCTCTTTCTTCAACAAGTCTATCATATTCGAGGTCATCCTCACACATCTCTTCATCCATAGCAAAACCCGCTTCTTTCAAAAAGAACTTCTCCATATCACTCCTTTCACTTGGAGGTGCAGTCATGAATTCAAACATATTGGGACGGACTAACTTCTCTTTCTTTTGACGATTGAATTCCTCAATCTGGTCTTCATTGTAAATAAGACGATTCCAATCTAATTGATATCCCTCTTCTTCTTCAACTGAATAAAGGAGCTTATTCCAGTCCAACATGAATCCAGCAGTTAAAGGAGTATAATGGCGAATGGGTTCATAAGGTGTAGGTATAGTCGAGATGGCCTCAACTTCAGCAAAGCTAATATCAATTACTTTATTTTGTTCAGTCATATATATAATGGCTCAACAAAAAAATAATACCATTAATCTTTATTTAAACTCAAAGTATGCCTTAAAGCAATTAAATGGAACCTCCAACTGTTTATTCGACTTCAGCGCTCTTCCAGTTGATGATGGTGAGATTTACGTGAGCATACAGAGTGCCCAGATTCCCGGAACATTCTATAATGTAGATGATATTAATAACCTTCTAGTGTATAATATAAATGGTGGTGCGAATATCAATCTAGTCATTCCTCAAGCAAACTATAATTGTAATTCACTTTTAACATATTTGTCATCAGTCATGACGGGATTCACTATCACATTTAATAGTGCAACCAACAAATATACATTCACGCATGCAACCAATATCTTTTCATTCAAATCAACAAGCACATGTTTCGAGTTGTTAGGTTTCCGTGAAGGAGCTACATATAATTCAACGGGTCTTTCACTTACAAGCGACTTATGTATTAACTTCTTCACAATACAAACTGTGATGATTGAAATAAGCAACTTGATAACCAATAACAAAACTTCAAACGCAAGTGAAAATAATCCAAGTATTCTAGTAAGCATTCCAATCACAACAAGTCAAAATAGTGTATTGTCATATGTAAATTCACATAACTTATTTGAAAAGATTAATTCAGTGAAAAACTTCGCATCATTACAAGTGCGGTTATTGGACCAAGACCTTGCGTTATTAGACTTGAACGGAGGAAACTGGACAGCAACACTTCAAATAAACTATTAAGGATTGAATTTTTATCTTGACATATTCTATAATGGGACTTGGCTCGAAACTATCAAACACCTTTAAAGGTCTTGGCAACAAAGTGCAAAGCGGAGTTAAAACGGTTGGAATGAAGATTAATAATGCGGAGAAGCAAGTTCAAAAGGGAATTGGTAAAGGCATTGATTTAGGGCAGACAGTTCTTCGCAAAACCGAGAAAGGAATTGAACAAGCAAGTGGAAAGATTGGTGCGGTTAAGCAAGGATTTTTACAAGGTGCTAAGGTGCTAGATGCTCTGCAAGCAACTGGACTCAGTGCTGTCCCGGGATTGGGAGTGGGTCTAGGAGCAGTCTCGACTGCATTGAGAGGGTCGGCCGCCGGATTAAAGAAACTACAAGATGTAGGAGCAGATGCTCGATTGGCAACTGGAAAGGCAAAGAACCAATTATCAACTGTAGGAGGAAAGGCGAGTGCCAAAGTGTCCAGTGTAGCTGAGAAGGTAGGTGCCCAAGTTGAGAAGGTTGGAGAACGTGCTAAGATGATTGAAGCGAATGCTCAAGAAGACATTCGTGGAGTTCGAAGTGCTTTTCAAGAGTAATGAGGTTCCCTTTGTAATTAATTTCTAGGAGTAATATATAATGCATTCAACGCTTGTAAAGCGGAGTGGACTAGAAGGTATTAAGCGAACAACCCCAATGCCAATGCCAACTATGGTAAATAAACCAATGGAAGAGATTAAGGCGATTCTCAAGCATCGCAATAAAATGTTCAAGCCAGTATAATTATGAAAGGTTAAATGAACTTTGATAATTTAAACGATTTTTTTATATAGGGGTAGTATAAATGGCAGATGTTTCCGAAATCGATAATATCGACAAAACTCCTTTATTGAAGCCAAAACGCGTGAGACCACCACCGAGTGAAAAACAAAAAGAGAATTTTAAACTTTTACAGCAGAAGCGAGCAGAAAGCATTGCAAAGAAAAAAGAAGAAAAGATTTTTGAAGCACAAAAGGCATTACTTCAAAAGGAGGGCAAGTTGCCACAACAACAACAACAACAACAACAACCAATTCGATTTGAAATAGAAGAAGAGGAAGAAGAGGAAGTTAAGGCAATTTCAAAACCCTTGCCCAAAAAGAAACAAGTTAAGGAAAACACGGTTAAAGCCCCTCCTCCTTCAACTCCTATTAAGCCAATTGCCAAAAAGGTAGTTGCCAGAAAGCCACGGGCTCAAACCATTGTTGAAGAGGACGATGAAGATGAAGATGATGACAGTGATAGCGAGGAAGAAATCATTGTTATTAAGCGTTCAAAAAACAAGAAGAAATCAATCAAACCACGCAAACACGAACCTTCTTCGGATGAGGAGGAGAGTTATGATAGTGTAGCAAACAAAGGAAATAGCTCCAACCAGAATGAAATCCATAATATATATGGAGGTTTCTTTTGTTAAGGAACATTAATAAACCATGTTTAATTAATGAATTGCATAATATTTTTATCTTGATTAATATTATACAATGTCTGCTCTGCCAAAACAGCTTCTCTACCAGAACAAAGTTGATGCCATGGGTGCTCGTCCCTACACTTCCAACATTCAGCCTCAAGGTGCCCAGACTTACTCCGCAAACGATGTGATGATTTTCAACATCCCTTGCAACCGCAACACTGTGTTATCCCCTCACGACACATATTTAAAATTCTCTATGAATGCTACCAACGGAGCTACTGCTCAAGATTGGGTGCGTCTCTCGAAGGCTGGAGCCCATGGCTTCATCCAGCGTCTCCGACTCTTTCATGGTTCTACTCTGCTAGAGGATATTGATAACTATGGTAATTTGATGGCAAGCTTAGCTACGAAACAGCGTTCTGCTGACAATATTTCATACAAGGGTTCCGTCGTAGAAGGTTTCGAGGAATCTTGTGCAGTTCTTATAGCTGGTTCTGGAGCGGGTGCTTCAGCGACACCTATTTACTCACAAAATGCTTTAAGAGGTATGCGTGTTAATAATCAAGCTTACGGAGCCGTTGCTAGTTTAGCCGCTGGGGCGACTCTTACAGCAAGCCCCCCTACTACGGCTCTACCAATCAGAACCTTCTGCATTCCTCTTGTATCAATCCTAGGAACCCTTGGGGATAAGTACTTACCTCTCTTCGCCATGACATCAAGTCCTATTCGTCTTGAACTTCAGTTGGTGAATAGCCCTTTGATTCCCTTTGTTTCTATTTCTGCGATGGCTTCTTTTTCCCTTTACAACGTTGAGATTATTGGTTCTTTCATCGAGTTGAGCGACCAAGCTCTCTCTGTTATTCAGCAATCCCAGATGGGTGCTCCTTTGACAATGGCGGTGAATCGTTGGGCTTCATTGGTGTATAACGCCAATCTGTTGAACGCCACTACCAACGTGAGTGTGCCGGTGCCCTTCAAGTATAGCAGTGTGCAAGCACTTATTAGCACCATTCGTCAGCATTCTGCTGGTGCTATTACATTTGATGCTTATGGTTCTTTCAACTTCAACATCAATGAATATTGGTGGCAGTTTGGTTCTGAATCTCTCCCTACCAAGCACCCCGGTAGTTCCAGCACTGGAGGTGGAGACCATCAGACTATGTTTAACTACTACTGCTCTGCTTTGGGTTCTCCTTATGACCTCGACTACAATCCTTGCATCAACTTATACACATACGATACTCTTGCTATTCCGGCAGCAACAACTGAAAGCGCCAACACTTATGCTGGCAACTTAACTTCTATCTCTGGTGCTTTCGGCATTGGACAAGAGTTGGTTTCTTTCCCTTCTGCTAACCAAGACCAAATGTTCAGTGGTCGCAACACTTCTACTGAAGACATTTACCACAACATGATTTTCAATACCAATGCCACCACACCCGCAGTCCGCTTTGACTACTACTGCCTACATCATGCAGTCATCATTTGCGAAAATGGTTCTGCTTCTATCCGATTTTAAAAAACAACAAAAACATCAAAAATTCATGATATACCCCCTTTGAGATTTTACCAAAAGTGGCCACTTTAAAAAATAGGAAAATCGCAAAAGCTCACATACTACCCCCTTTGACATTTTAACAAAAACACGAAAAATGCACACAAATAAAATACCTCAAAAAGTCGCACCATATAGGTAAGCATTATACGCCCTTCGGGCGTGGGGACGTCAGAACTCTTGTTTAAACCATCAATTAACCCTTTTTCGTTTAAACTATCAACGAGTTAAACCTTTTTTCTATTTAAACAGACAATAAAAATATTTTTATTGTTCGGTTAAATCGGTTAAACCACAATGTTTAAACGATTTTCACTTAATTGACGGGTTAAATCAGTTAAACCTTCAATTGCCATCAATATTTGGTTAAACAATATTAAGGAATCATATAATTATTATCTATTCATTTATTATAGATGATTAACGGCCTTGGCTACAAGCTCGCAAACGTACCAACCATAACTGGACTTGCTACTATCACAGCTGATAATGTCATAAGTGATATCACAAACACAGACCAGCTCTTTATTGATGGAGTCGATGTATCAAGTGAAGTCAATAATCAAAAAGCAAGAATTGTTCTGTTAGAACAAAAGACAACTGGAATAACATATAGTGATGTTGGTTCTATCGATTTAACAACGATTGATAATAATCTAACTATTACAAGTGGTAAGGTTTTAACTGTTAATGGTGTTAATATAACTAGTGCCCTAACTGGAATCACATATGATAATACAGCGGGAGCAGATTTAACTACTATTGATAATAATGTAAAAATGACAAAAAACGTGGCTGGAACTCAATTTACTATTAGCACCGGAGGTGCATTTGTAACTCCAGTTGTTGGTGATAAAGCGGGATTAATATCATATAATGATGGAGCCAATTCTTTTATAATTCAAAATCAAGAAACAAGTGGGACCATGCAATTTCGTGCGTTTGATGCATCAAATGTTTTAAAAGTAGTATTGGAACTATCAAGTAGTATTTTTGATACTATTACTACAACAAATCCAACTATCAGCGGATTTACTGACCCTATAGCATCTGACAGCACAAGTAAAGTAGCAACTACAAGATGGGTTCAATCTGCCATTTCTTCAATAGGACCTGGAGCTTCTAGCACCATTGCCGTAGCAGTTAATAATACAGCAACTATTATGTATCCTATTTTTGCAACAACGGGTGCCGGTCAGAAATCGCTTTTATTTGATACAACTTCAACCCCACTTTCATATAAGCCAGATACATCTACGCTTACAGCATCTGTTTTTAGTTTAAATGCGTTGGGTAGATATAGCATACCAACAACAGTTCCTTCTTCTATTTCGGGAGGGGGAACAGATATAACTATCTTAAATGATAATATTGGAGGAGTAATTGAATTTAGGGTTGCTACTAGTTTTTTACCTCTTAATGTTTTATCATTTTCAACATCTAGCGCTGAGTTTAGGGTTCCTACAATTGTTTCACTAGCGGACGGAGGAGGTGCTAAAACAACTCCTTATTTTACGGTGGAAGATGAAACTACACCATTTGGCGGTTTTAACGTTATACCAAACACTACTGCTAGTGCATTGAACCCAATTACCGATTTAAATGATACTTTGTTATATGGAGCAAGCAATACAATTGGAACTCAAAATTTATCTCTTTCAGTTTGGAGTAGCACAACATCTGGAGTCAGAATTACTCCAACATCTGCGTTAATTGGAGCTGGAGGAACTGCATCGACACCAACATCTTCCGTTAGTTGTAGCGGAACAACAGTATCTGTTGTTGGAAACCCTATAGTTGAAAATAGAAACATTATTGTAAATAACGCAAATGGAAACCAAGCAATTTCAGTCGGAACTGGAGGAACAAATGCTAATAGTTGTCTTATCATAACTAATACTGGAAATGCTGTTGATACAGTTAATTTTACTGTAGCTGGAGCGGGCAATACAATTGTTGGAGTTTCTGCTGGAAGTGCTATGACTTCGCTCCTTTTTGATGATACATATGTTGGAGATAATGCTGGTGGAAGTTCTACTGGGTCTTCGAATACTTGTGTGGGTAAAAACGCTGGCAGTAATATAACAAGTGGAAGTAATAATACGTGTATTGGTAAAAATTCAAGTGTGCCAACCCCTGGAGGGTCTAATCAAGTAGGGCTGGGTTCTACAAGTGATTCTATATTTATTCGAGGTGGTTTAAATATAAGAATTGGTGCTCTGATTACAAATAATATAACTTTACCAACTGGAGGATTGCCTTTAGCTCAACACTATCCAGTTGCTATGAGTGCCGCAAGTTGTATAATTACATTACCAGCTCCAGGTGGCGTTGCAGTATTGGGAGCAATGGTTTCATTTAAAAGAAGAACTAATACAACTGCCTTTACTATCGCAGCCGGAGCTGGGACTCCATTTTTACCAACTAATAGCATTACTGGAACAGCAAATTATGCAATGGGGGTTGGTGCTTTTCAAGTATCTTTTATTTGTGATGGAGTTAATTGGTGTGTAATATCAAATTTATAATATTTGTTTATTATATAATGTCTTCTATTCAACCTTTTGATAAAACAATAATTCAAACTATAGTTCGTTTTTCACTAGATATAACCAAACTTATATTAAATGAATCTGCTACATTTACAGTATCATTATATGATGTGAATGATATTGTAATTGATAGACAATTTGTTTCAATTGAAGGAACAGATTATGTAAATTGGGGTAATGATGATTCTTATATTATTCGCTTTGTAGCGAACCAATTGGGATTTGTCATGGATTAAAAAATAAGAGCAACCAATAAAATATAGCAATACTTAACAATAAGTGCTTTGATTATAATTTTAATTTGCTCGACAAGTTCGTCTGAATGCTCGGCCCAAATATCTCGAAAAAAAATATGGCCAAATTCTTTAATCGCTGTTTATTACGTCGCCATAGTGTCGTCTTAATAATTTTCGGAAATACTAAGTCTAGTACCATCTCGACTAAGGGTGCTTCTCCATTAAAGTAATCCTTACATATCTCCACAACAACCTCCCGTTTTACATCTCCTTGATTGGGTTTATTGAAAATGTCCTCTACCACTTGTGCAACAAATAACACAACAGAATGATTCAATTTTAATTCTTCTAGGTCGAATATATCAAAAGCTTTCTTTAATTCTATGATTGTTTCAGTCTTGAGTTTTAATTCTTTAATCGATTTCTTTTTCTCTTTATATCCTTTAATTCCCGAGAGATTTAAGCGGGTTTTTGGGACTTCTTTTATGCTTGAGTCTCCAAGCAATACTGGTTCTTTAACAATCTCTTCTATCTTCAAAACTGTGCTCGATGGCACAACCACTTCGGGCGGTGGCGATGGGGGAACACTGTAGAAGTTATTCATTATACTATACCAATACAAAATAATATAATCTATTTGTATATTAAATGGAATTCGATACACCCAAGGTTAATTTTATTTTGAGAGAAAGCGATATATCAACCTCAAATGTAGTTGGTGATTATCCACTATCAAACTCTGTTGGTTCTATTGACCAATATAGAACTTCTATTACGTGGAATGCAGTGAATATTAAAAACATATTGGGAAGTTTATATGATAATTATGAGTTGTTCAATTTGGAAGTAAGAAGTATAACAAATCCAATTCCTACTACCTTATTTGGTGTGAGTGATAATGATAGAGCTATTACTTTTAAAATGGCTGGATTAGATTGGGTGTTTAACACATATGATACTAGTAGCGGAAATACAGTGAACGAAGCCATTTTTACAAATACGCGTTTTTCAAATCAAACAACTAGTCTTAATCAAGTAGGAATAAGAAGAATGACTACTACATTCCGCAAGTGTATTACTACCAATATTACTATTTCTTTATATAATGTAAATGATGTGCCTCCAAATATGAATGTGGGAACTATTTGGCCTCAAATGATTTTTGGTTTTAAAATTACTCCAGTATCTTAATTTTTTTGTATGTTATATATATAATGCAATATATAACACCCAAAGCTTCTTTTGCTTTAAAATTGAATGATATATCTTTAAGCGATACGTTTGCAGATTACCCTATTACAAACAATGTTGGGACCATTAATGATACTAGAACTATTATAACTTGGTATTCTATTAACTTTGAAGATATATTGGGCGACATGTATAATAAGTATGAGTTTTTTAATTTGAGATTAAAAACAATCCAATACAATAGTCAAGCGGGATTCGCTACAACTGCGAATGACCGAACTCTTTTTTTCCAAATGAGTGGTTTGAATTTTGCCAATTCAAACTATGATACTGCTCGAGGTTGTAATGTAGGAAGCACTATTATTGGTGCTAGTATATTGGGTGTAAGTAATCCCGCTATTATTACATGTGATGATGCTTTTATCATTACTATAAGAAAACAAAAATCGGCTGATATTACTATGACCTATATTAATGTAAATAATGTGGCTCCATCAACTGGTGCGGGGACTCAGTTTCCAAGAGTGGCTTTTTATTTTGACCTTACACCCGTTTATACGGATATTCCAAAAACAATTGAATTGTCTTCTACAAAATGCTCTTCATTATATACTTACTATATTGATACAACAACAACAACTCTTCAGATGATTGATATGTATGCTGTTTTGGGTAGAGAGAATTTCGAACTTGGTGCTAAATACAATTTGGTTGTAAAATTTGTTCAAGCATCGATTAATGCCAATTATGTCGCGTCTATGGCTAGTTATATGTTTTTGGTTGAATCAAGTGGTATGAGATTTCAAAACTATGAAACCGCTATTGGTAAGGTTGGTGGTAATAGAATGCAAATGACTACATATGCTTCATTTCAAGGGGTAATAGGAACTACTACGGCAACGAATACTGTGAGAAGTCAAACATCAAATATTATGACCTTTACACTAGAAGCACAAATGGCGAATATGACTATTCAAGTTCAAAACATGGTTAATAATACTGAAAATACAATCGCAATTGGAAACATTATTATAGTGTTTGATATTTGGAAGTGTATCAATTAAGGGGGGCTTTGTTCCCTTTGGGAATAATATAATAGCATGAAGTATTATATCATTTAATGAATATTCATTTTACATTGGGGACAGCATGTATCAAGTGGCATAACAGATTCATCGTCTAGAACTATTACATCGCCAAATACAGATTCATGTAATTCGCTTTGTTCGACCCAAGACTTGTGTCTCTTGCTATTCAAGTGATGAGCAAATGACATCTTAGAACCAATCCATCCGCATTCGCATTCCTTCTGAACCATGTAATGTTTTTGGCATGCTTGTCTATTATAATCTATTTTCTTTGATTTAAAGACATTGGTCTTCACACGAGGAACACGAGTATTCAATGTTGGTTTGAACAAGTGATACATCGCATATTCAATGAAAGTGCTTGCTTCCTCAGTGCATATCTCAATATGAACACACTCACACACGAAATTGTTGAATCCACCATTCTCACTGATGAATTGATATAACTTTAAATCGCTATCATTCGAGAGCAACTTATGGTGCGAAATGCGTGCTTCAAAGTGGCATGTCTTACCAATATAGGAGTCAGACACTTCTGGGTCTTTGCAATAAATTCTATAGAAGTAATGCTTTTTCTGGATTGGCTGAGTTGAGTTTGTTTGTAATTGTTGTTCCATGGCGTTCATTTTATATATTACCCAAAGATTAAAATTTTTACAAATAAACTAATTCTTTTAAAAATGCTAAAGGAATTCTAAAAATGCTAAAGACTTCGATTATACATATTTATATTTTCAACCATCGTTTTGTATTTTCCATTTAATAAGAGACATTCAAAGAAAAAGCGACATGGCAATTTGGTGTGTAATTTATTCCACTCTTCTATTGTAAGACCTTCATAGAATTCCTCACGGGTTCCTTTATCGCCATTGTCAATATAGCATACTGTATTTCTATCCCCTATGTCCATACACTTTCCATTCATAAAATATATACGATAACGGTAATAGGATTTGGGTGATATTTCAAAATTGGCAATCTTGCTTTCTTCAAACATAATTATAACTGGTTTCATTACTGATATATTATAATTATATATTTTTCCCTATTCTATTCCTTGTTTATCAATTGTTTGTAATATAGGAGCAAGGTCTCTTGAAGTTATCTCTTTTCGGAGTTGCCCTTTCTTTTTGCCAGTTTTATAAACAACATTGGGGTCGATTTGAAACTGTGCTAGGTCTAGTTTGCCTTCAATAATCAACCTATTCACATCACGAAGAGATATGTTGGTTGGAACTGCTTCACTTTCTTCACTTGTCTCGAAAATCATTTGCCCCTCTGTTAATAAATCTGTTTGCTGTTGAATTAACTCCTCCTCATTCGGGGGTGCTTCTTCTGGCGCTCCTTGTTGCGCTTTTTGTATCTCCTCAACAGATTGGATATTTCCTTCTGGTGTAAGGGTCCATGTATCACTTGACATATTGAAAGAACTTCTATTACCCACTTGGTCTTGTGATTGAATTGTTTGTATTATTTCTGGTTGAAATCTATCATTCTCAACTGGATTTGCATATCGCAATGGCCTTGACGCATTTTCTCCCAATACGCTTTTTTTAAATTTGTCGGGTTCTTGAAAGTACGAGATTGGTAAGATTGGTTCATCACTCATAAATTCTTCTTGTTGAAGTGGCTTTGGTTTTCTTCTTTTCTTTAATCTAGTTGATGTAGCTTGTTCTTGTTTCTCTTCTTGTGTAGGTGCATCAAGAATTTTCTTGGTTTCTGCTAAACTAGGTGGTGGCTTATTGATTAATAAGGGTGGCTGAGGTGGTTGAAAGAAATCTGTTTGAGGTGGTGCTCTGAAATAACTGACTTCACTTCGAACGGGTGGTTGATTGCTTACTGCTCCTTTCTTCTTATCCTCTTTATCGCCAATATTAATTCTGACTGTCTGCTGGTTCTTCGGTTTGAGTTTCTTGATAAGTTTGAGAATTTCCTCATTGGTGAGTCTTCCCTTCTTCTTCTTTCGCTTATCCTTTTTCGATTTGATTGGCATAGTATATCAATAGATTTTATTTTATTTGCAGTTCGTTAAAGTTCTTATACATCTTTCCACTGAATAAATCTATATCGAGATGCTGATATGGTTCGCTGAATGTGTAGTCATATAACTCTTGTTGTTTATCTTTGGCTATTTGAAATACCTCTTTGGCAACTGATGACCATTCCTCTGTGTTTTTTGGCTTGAAGATAGTGATATAGTTCATTTGTTTTCTTAATAGCTTTGGTAGCATATAATACGATTGCAAAGTGAAGACCCATGAACATGATATGTGTCGAGTCTTTAATATCATTTTATTTAATGCTTTAATTAATCCCTTGTCTTTCAGTGAGCCACCCATGTCATCTATTATGATAAGTGAGTTCTCCATTGGACAATCCATGTCCAAACATTCCTCTTTAATTGATAGGAGTGAATCCTCTATCTCTTCCAGCACTTCTGCGTCTATCTCATGATACACTTTATCGTGTTTTTCAAAGGGATGTTTATGCACTGATAGAAAACTTGTCAGTGGCGTAAATACAAAAACATTATCAAACTTGCCTCGATAGTAGTCAGCACTTTTAAACATATTAAGCAACATGCTCGACTTGCCAGAACCACCAGAACCGGAGACAGCCCAAACAAAGCCGTTTCTAGAAGGCAGATTCCGGTTGATTCCATCCAAGTATATATTCATAGCTTCCTTAATGGGAGGCATCTTTTTTAATTTGCTATCAACCTCAACGATACTCATAATATATACTATTATAAAAAATAGGTGGATAAATCCCCCTTAGACCCCCAATTAAGGAGGGTTCTAAAGGGAACGTAGTTCCCTTATATTAAGCAATGTTTAACCAAAATTTTTATGTTTAACTATATTATGGAAGCTATTATTGATAAAGTGAAAGAGAACCGCCCTCACCTTTCTGCTGGAAGTATCAAGACCTATAAAAGTATTTTGAAGAATATATATGATAAATGCTATGATGATAAAGAGTATGACTTTAAAAAGTTTGAAGATGATTCAGTCATTTTGGACCATTTGAAAGATATTGCTTTTAACAAGCGAAAAACAGTATTGGCGGGCCTTTCTGTGCTTACTGGTAATCCCGCTTACCAAAAGGTGATGATGCATGATATTCATGAATACAATGCAGAACAGTTGAAACAAGAGAAAACCCCGGCACAAGAAGAAGGAATGATTGAACCGGAAGAAGTCATGTCTATCTTTAACCAGTTAGAGACAAATGCGAAACATTGTTTGAAGAAGCAATCACTTACTCCAAGCGACTTGGTTGAAATACAGAAATGGGTTATGCTTGCTCTTACTGGAGGAATCTTCCAACCTCCCAGACGTTCAGTCGATTTTGGGATGATGAAATGGCGAAACTATGATAAGGAAAAAGATAATTACATTGATATTAAGAACAGTAAGTTTATATTCCAGAATTACAAGACGGCGAAAACATATGGCATGCAAGAAACAGAGATTACCAAGCCATTGAAAGTCATTCTTAATAAGTGGTTCAAAGTGGTTCCAGATGGATGCGACTATGTGTTATTTGATGCGAAAATGAAAGGGCTTACTAGTCCCCAAATGACCCATCGCCTTAATGATGTGTTTGGAAAGAAAATCTCAACGAGTATGTTGAGGCATATATTTCTTCAGAAGAAGTTTGGGAATGTGGATTTGGAAGAGCTACAGAAGACAGCTACCGCTATGGGCAATTCCTCAATGCAAGCACTTCTTTATACCAAAAAGTAGGGATTACGTAACCCCCTTTAAAATAAATCATATAAAATTATTATATCATTTATCTAGAACGGGTGTGGCTTTCATGAATGCCATTTGCACCAATAAGAACAGTCGCCAAGGTATTCGAACCATTAATATCACTATGATGTATAAGCGGGTCCATATACATATAAAAAGAAAATAATATTGTTTGATATACTATAATGGGAGTTTATGAAAATGATATGTATGAAAATGGAATGTACGAACTATGCACTTCTTGCCATCCATGTTTGGCAATTACATATTATGAGATTCTATTAATCTATGGATTTTTATAATCCCAAAAAGGCGGGTGTGGCGGGTGGCTGGTGGCGGGTTGTTTTAAAGTCTTTCCATTATAAAATTTATAAAATATTTTTTTTAAAAAATAATTATTTTCTTACAAAAAAATTGAAAACACCCGCCACCACCCGCCACCCGCCACCCAATGGTTTATGGTCTTATTATTATGAGTATATATATCTATTCTTTACACTTATTATGGTAAGAAGATAGTAAAAAGAAGAAAAAAAGTAAAAAGTCAGTAAGAGAAAGTGGGTGGCGGGTTGGGTGGCGGGTGGCGGGTTGAGGTGGCGGGTGGCATATGGCAAGTATATAAAATAGACATATACATTTTTCATTATTAATATAAAATTATCTTATTCTATTATATTAAGGAATAATGACGGACACAATGATTAAGGAAACTCCAGAACCAACAGAAAAGCGAAAAGAGC
>Ga0208643_1000980_pt1 | contig 17167 bp, 16 predicted proteins | sample VirMetDEL_Nov_12_FD_184516 | JGI IMG/M metagenome (GOLD analysis project Ga0208643, IMG submission 184516) | Aqueous microbial communities from the Delaware River and Bay under freshwater to marine salinity gradient to study organic matter... | ecosystem: Environmental > Aquatic > Marine >... | reverse complement strand
CTGCTGAATTTTCTATTTGACTATTAAATGCTCGCGTTGCAGGTGCTTTATCGTAGCCATTTTGCTGTACTTGTCGACTGAGCAATGCTGCTAAGCTATCTACTGGTGCTGCTGCAGACTGCGCTACTGAATCAGGTGCTTGGCTAATTGCCACCGTATCTTCGGTAAAATCTGCACGTTCTTCAGGCGCAGCATGAAGCTCTTGATTCTGAGTTGTTGCTGACTGCGCTGGCTTAACGTTTTGGTTGTAATCAACCGCTGCCATTAATTCGACACCTTCAGCAATTTTTTTATTAGACATAATCACTGCGTCAGCACCTAGCTCTTCTTTAATTTGTGCTAGTGCAGTTCTCATATCTTTTGCTACATAACGTCTAATTTTCACAGCCAACCCCTTATAATTCAGTACAACTTACATTGAAATATTTTTTACTGACCGATAGCGCTAACAATTTTTATTTGTTTGTCATCAGGAATTTCTTGATAAGAAATTACCCGTAACCCTGGGATAGTATATTTAACAAATTTAGCGAGTACTGAACGTAAAATACCTGACGTTAATAAAATTGGTGTATCGCCAGCCATTTCTTGCTGTTGTGCACCATCGGTCAATGATTTTTGTAACCGTTCTGCTAAACCTGGTTCGATACCTGCGCCATCGTCTCCAGCCATTTGCATTGACTGATGCAACATTTGTTCCAGCTCTGGCGACAAAGTTATGACGGGCACTTCAACCGTCGGTCCAACTAACTCTTGAACAATGAATTTTCGCAGTGTAATACGTACAGCTGCAGTTAGCACTTCCGGGTCTTGACTCTTAGGACCGTACTCTACTAATGTTTGTATTATGCTACGCATATCACGTACTGCAACGCCTTCATTCATTAGGTTTTGTAATACTTTAACTATGCTACCAAGTGACAATACATCAGGGATCAAGCCTTCAATCAACTTAGGATAACTCTTAGCCAACATATCAAGTAGGTTTTGTACTTCTTCATGTCCTAATAATTGCGAGGCATTATTAGTTAAAATTTGACTTAAGTGTGTTGCTAGCACAGTTGCAGAGTCAACAACGGTATAGCCAAGTGACTGTGCATGTTCCCGCTGCTCTTGTTTTATCCAAACAGCATCTAAACCAAAAGCAGGATCTTTTGTGGCAATTCCATCAAGTTTACCAAATACTTGCCCAGGATTGATTGCCAGCTCATGATCATGGCGAATTTCAGCTTCCCCTATGGTCACCCCCATCAATGATATCTGATAACAGTTAGGGTCTAAATCTAAATTATCGCGAATATGCACGGCAGGCACCAAAAAACCAAACTCTTGAGAAAGTTTTTTCCTTACGCCTTTAATACGATTAAGCAGCTCTCCACCTTGGGCTTTATCAACGAGAGGGATCAAACGATAACCAATTTCAAGACCAATAATATCGACATGATTGACATCATCCCAACCTAAGTCTTTCACTTCTGCTTCTTGTTGCTGATTTTGCACATCAGCCGCTTGGCCTTGTTCCACTAATTGCGCCGCTTTTGCGGTTTTATATTTACTACTAAAAAAGGCAATACCAGCGATCAATACGGCAAAAATCAAAAAAGCTACATGCGGCATACCAGGTACAATACCCATGACAAACATCACACCGGCTGCAATATAAAGTGATTTGGTTTGACCAAGTTGACTACTGACTTGCTCCCCCATATCTTGAGAAGTATTTTGGCGAGTGACCACGATCGCCGTACCTACTGATAGCAATAGTCCAGGGATTTGTGCGACTAACCCATCTCCAATGGTTAGTAAGGTATAAATTTCCACCGCACTATCAAACGAAAGATCATGCTGCACCATACCAATAATTAAACCACCAACAATATTGATAAAGAGAATTAAAATCCCAGCAATGGCATCGCCTTTTACAAATTTACTCGCGCCATCCATTGAACCATAAAAATCTGCTTCACTGGTCACTTCAACGCGGCGCTCACGGGCTTCATCTGCGGTGATAAATCCGGCGTTTAAATCCGCATCAATGGCCATTTGTTTACCTGGCATCGCATCTAATGTAAAGCGCGCAGTTACTTCTGCAATACGTCCTGCACCTTTGGTAACAACAACAAAATTTATAATAATAAGAATAGCAAAAACCACTAAACCAACGGCGTAATTGCCTCCTATAACAACTGAACCAAAGGCTTCAATAACTTTACCAGCCGCGGCAGGCCCTTCATGACCTTCAAGCAATACCACTCGGGTACTGGCAACATTAAGTGCTAGACGCAGAATAGTTGCAATTAACAACACCGCAGGGAAAGAACCAAATTCGAGCGGTTTTAAGGTATAAACCGTGATCAATAACACCACCAAGGATAAGGCTATGTTGAAAGAAAAGAGAATATCGAGCAAAAATGCCGGCATGGGTAAAATCACCATACCAAGTGCCGCCATCACGAGAAATGGTGTACCTAAACCAGAAAGTAGGTTAAGTTTTTGTTTCTTTAAGTTATTAAAAGTGGCCGCTAACTGCATGAGCTCTTAGTGATAAAATTTTGACATATTTTAAGAAAAGCAATAATCAGACCAGCTATTAACCGTATCAATGAATTAAATTTATACCAATGACTATTTGAGTCGTAAACTTGATCAGCCAAGCAATTAAAAAACTATAAATCAGCATGTTACAAATAGTTAATAACGATAATCATCTGGAATAGGTAAGTTTTTAGCAACCGCTTTTGGTCGCTTCGCTTGGCCTTTTTTATGGGCGTTGAGTTGAAAAATAAACGCTAATATTTGTGCAACGGCAGCAAACAATTGTTCGGGTATCTCTTCATTCGGTTCTGCCGTGTAATAGAGCGATCTTGCCAGTGCGGGTGACGCGACAATTTCAATATTATGTTCTTTGGCTATGGTACGAATATGTATCGCCATCTCATCAATGCCCTTAGCCACCAATACCGGAGCACCGCCAGCCTGAGCATCATATTTAAGCGCCACCGCATAATGTGTCGGGTTAGTGATTACCACATCTGAATTTGGCACTTCTTGCATCATTCGTCGCTGCGACACCTCATATTGTGCCCGCCTAATTCGGCCTTTCGTTTCAGGGCTACCTTCAGAGCTTTTCATTTCATCTTTGATTTCTTGCAGAGACATTTTTAACTGCTTATTGTGATTCCAGATCTGATATGGCGCATCGATAACCACAATAATGCCAATCGATAAACCGAGTGCCAAAAACATCCACAGTAGTAATGCCACTGCATGAGAAATGTTATTGGGTATATTTTCTGTACTTAAATTAACAATCTGTCCGAATAGACTACTGAGTAATAAATAGGCCGAAATAAAAACCACAAAAAATTTAAGAATAGATTTGATCAGCTCAACATATGCCTGCACACCAAACATTCGTTTAAAGCCGGCTAACGGGGATAGCTTACTTGCTTTAGGCGCCATCGCTTCCCAAGAAAAACTCATGCCGCCAAGTAGCATATTGCCAACAAAGGCTGCAACAACAATAATAATGTGAATCCAAAGAAATGGCACCATGATTGAACCCACGCTATCATTAACTACTTGAAATAAAGCATGCACGTCCATAGCCTCGCGACGACTTAGGCTAAACAAGCGTTTCATCATTAACGATAACTTCTCTACCAATAAATCTCCCATAAGGAATAACGCAGCGGCACTACCAACTAAAACAAACATAGTACCTAAGTCTTTCGAACGGGCAATTTGGCCTTTTTTTCTCGCATCAGAAAGTTTTTTTGCCGTCGGTTGTTCGGTTTTTTCACCACTATCAGAGTCAGCCATTAAGGAACTACTCCACAATTTATAAGGTAGCAGCTAAAGTCTAATGCCCGTTGCCATTGCATCACAAAGTGACTATAGAAATTACCCATGGTTAACCACATGATCAATAGTCCAGCACACATAGTGATCGGAAAACCAATCGCAAAAATATTTAACTGCGGCGCGGCGCGCGTCATAATACCAAAAGAGAAATTTATCAATAACATAGCCGTTAAAGGAGCCATAGCAAGCGATAACGCGGTGGCAAACATCCATTTTCCCCACTCAGCAATTTCTTTAAATTTAACACTAGATAACTCGTTAGCGGCAATCGGAATAGTATCAAAGCTGCTGACGACAAACTGCAGATAGGCTAAATGTCCGTCCATCGACCAAAAAAGTAACGAAGATAAGATTAAAAAGAACTGACCAACCGCAGGAACATTCATACCACTAGCCGGATCAACAAGTGACGCAAAACCTAAACCGGTTTGCATAGCAATAATTTGTCCTGCTAACGTAAAGGTGTTTACCACCATGACAGTTACAAAACCTAGCATAATGCCAACAATCATTTGTTCGCCAATTAACAACGCTGTCGCTAATGAAAATAAATCGCCGACACGTGTTGGTGGTAGCGCAGGCATAACAGCGACCGTTATCGCTAAACAAAAAAACAGTTTTATGCGCCCAGGGATAGCTTTTGCCCCTAAGCCAATCATCGACATCACCATCGCGGAAATACGCGCCAACGGCAGCAAAAAGTCAGCCATAGTTTGATTGATAACTGACTCAGTAAACTCCATGGTTAACTCACCACACTAGGAATACTACCAATCAGGCGAATAGCGTAATCCATTAGTTTTTGCACCAACCAATGTCCGCCCATAATCAAAGCAAGTAAAGTCACGATTAAACGCGGCAGAAAACTCAAAGTTTGTTCGTTTATTGAGGTCGCCGCTTGAAATACCGCAACGACTAAGCCGACAAGTAAGCTAGGCACAATAACAGCACTAACCAGGACGATAACTAAAAACAAAGCGTCTCGTAAAATATCGACAAAGACCTCAGGACCCATTACGTGGCTCCCATACCATAGCTTGTTGCTAGCGTACCTATCACCAGATTCCAGCCATCAATAAGTACAAATAACATGAGCTTAAATGGCAATGAAACGATCATCGGCGATAGCATCATCATACCCATGGCCATCAAAATACTCGCAACAACTAAATCTATGATCAAAAAAGGAATAAAGAGCATAAAACCAATTTGAAAAGCAGTTTTTAATTCGCTAATGACAAAAGCTGGGATGATTACCGTCATCGGTAAGTCAGTTGGTTTATCAACTTTCGTTATCCCTGCCATTTGAGCTAAGGTATCTAGATCCTTAATACGTGTTTGCTCTAACATAAATGCTCGCAATGGCACTTTAGCTTTGTTAATCGCCTCGACTGAGGTTAATTGGTCTTGTAAATAGGGTTGAATCGCTCGCTCATTAATTTGGTTATAGACTGGCGTCATAATAAACAAGGTCATAAAGAGCGTAATACCTATAATCACCTGATTTGACGGGGTTTGTTGCAAACCAAATGCTTGTCGTAAAATAGCCATTACTACCACAATACGGGTAAACGATGTCATCATAATTACCGCTGCTGGGATAAAGCTCAGCGCGGTCATAAAAATCAGTATTTGTAAGGTTATAGAATATTCTTGCGAACCATCGGGATTCGTTGTCAAAGTCAAAGCCGATAATGAAAGATCATTGGCGGCAAAGCTAGTATTACTCATCAACATAAACGACAAAATCGTCACCAGAAAAATTACGATTTTTTGCGACGATAATAATGACTTTTTATTTTTGTTTATCATAAGTTTTTATCGCTTTTTGTTTAAGTAATTTTGCTAATGACTGAGCAAAATCGCCACTATTTTCTTTGCTCGTTACCAAAGGTTCATCAAGCGTTTCCAGTAAGGTAATTTGTTGTGGAGTCACGCCAAGTAATAATTGTTTTTCTCCTGCTTGCACGACAACAAGCTTTTCTTTTGAACCCAAATGCAGACTAGTCACTATTTTCAAACCATTAATAGCATGTTGTGCGCCTTGAAAACGCTTTAGCACCATAGCACTAACAACAATCACTGCTAATACCATCAGCAATGACATGATCATGCTCATGGCATCCATATTCGCTGTCACATGCTTACCAACCTCTACAGGGGCAACCTCTAGCGAAGTCACGCTCTTGGTCGCCTCTTCTGCATGAACCAAGCTGAAACAAGCGCACCAGATAATAAATGCTGAAAGAATATTTTTCATTAGCACTATTTTAATTTTTTAATACGTTCAACTTGGCTAATAACATCAGTCAAACGGATACCAAACTTATCGTTAACGACCACCACTTCTCCGTGAGCAATTAAGGTACCATTAACCAGTACATCAAGTGCCTCACCAGCTACACGGTCAAGCTCAACAACTGAGCCTTGGTTAAGCTGTAATAAATTTCGAATGCTGATATGACTGCGTCCTACTTCCATAGAAATCGTAACAGGTATGTCGAGAATAGCATCAAGCTTACGTTTTTCCTCGCCGGTAATAGGTTCATTATCTTCTTGCAAATCTTCTAATTCGACAGTTTCAGCAGCTTCTGCGGCAGCCTGCTCATCCATCGCTTCGTCCCACATGCCTAAATCACCTTCGTTTTCTGTACTCATATTACTTCGCCTTAATTTTTACCAAGTCGCGTCAAAAGATCCACGCGACTTGTTTAGTATTTGCTAATGATGCGATTTATATACCAATTCAAAACAACTGTTTATAAATCATCTTCTAATAAATGTAGCTCTGCGTCACTATCCAAACGCTTACCGCCTTTAGTTAAAATAGTAAGCTCTGATTTAACTGACTCTGGGCGTTTAATTTTTGATTCAATTTTCAATGCTAAATTATCACGACTGCGGCCAAGCTTCGCTCTAAATGAAGGTAAGTTTTCGATTAAAACGGTAATATGGTCCGGCATCTCAATTGGAATAATGTCGCCCGCTTTAAAGTCCATAATCTTTTGTAGCGATAACTCTACTTCTAAAAACCTTGTTGAAAGCTCTACGGGCACATCCATAATTTCATCACGCAATGCCTTTGACCAACGCATATCTGTGTCTTCTTTATCACTTTGCACACCAGCATCAAGTAACTCACGAATGGGTTCTAACATTGAGTACGGCAGTGCGACGTGAAAATCGCCACCACCACCATCAAGTTCGATATGAAAAGAGCTAATCACCACCACTTCTGTCGGGCTAACGATATTGGCCATTGACGGGTTAACTTCTGAATCAAGATATTCAAACGACACGTCCATCACAGGTGACCATGCTTCTTTATAGTCTTCAAAGATGATTTTTAACAGCATCTGAACGATACGCCGTTCTGTCGGGGTAAACTCTCGGCCTTCAATTTTCGCGTGGTATCGGCCATCACCACCAAAAAAGTTATCGACTAAAATAAATACCAATCGCGCTTCCATGGTAATTAGTGCCGTGCCTTTTAATGGGCGAAAGCGCACCATATTCAAGCTTGTTGGTACAAACAAAGTATGGACGTACTCTCCAAACTTGATCATTTGAATACCATTAATAGAAACTTCAGCGGTACGGCGCATCATATTAAAAAGACTAATTCGCATATGGCGAGCAAAGCGTTCATTAACCATTTCCAGTGTTGGCATTCGACCACGAACAATACGATCTTGCGAAGAAAAATCATAATCGGAAGTCCCTTCTGCTTGAGAAAAGTCCTCTTCTATTTCTTCTTCTTCGACATCATCTACACCATGTAAAAGTGCATCAATTTCGTCTTGAGATAATAAATCACTCACTCGGTAGTCTCTTTATCTATTAATTTAGTGATACTGAACACAACTTACTGCATAACAAAGCCGGTAAATAGTACTTTTTCGACAATTTTACTGCCTTCTACTTCGGTCATTATTTTATGAACTTCTGCTAACGATTTTTGCTTTAACGACGTTTTACCTGCACTAGTAGCAAGGTCATCGGCATTCGACTGAGAAAATACGGCCAGTAATGTACTTTCAATCAACGGCACATGCTTTTTAGCCGCTTCTTCATTATCCGAGCCTCTAACCAATAGCTGTACTCTAATTTCAACAAAACGGTCTCGGGCTGCACCAGGTACATTAAAACGAAACGGCCTTGGCATAGGAACATACAATGCAGAACCAAGCTCGGCGTTAGTATCGCCAGTTGCAGCCACCTCACTCGTTGAACCGGAATCTAACGCTGCGTCGAGCTCTGCTTGTGATACTTCGTTCTCACTACCCAACATAAAAAATGCAGCTGCACCGCCGCCAACAAGCAATATTGCGACAATCGCGATAATAATAATTAGCTTCTTTTTCTTACCTGAATTGTCCAGCTCAAGTTCTTTTTCGTCAGCCATGGTTCCTACCTTTAAAGAGTTTTTGTATCTATTGCTAAACTATATCCTCGAATAGCTGCTAATCCAACGAGTTTTATCAATTAGGCGTAGTAATCGACCCCAGTTGACGATGCTTTAACCATATTCAGGGTTACGTTATCATTTTCATCGATAACTTCGTCACCGGAGTCACCACGTTGACCCTTATTAGCTTGCCCATTAGCACTATGACTATTTTGTTCATTGGCTTGACGTTGCTCGATATTTGCATCACCTACATCAACACCATTTTCAGCTAGCATCTCACGTAACTTACCCATATTTTGCTCTAACGCATCTTTGGCTTGTTGGTTCTGCACAATAAATTGCACTGCCGCTTGTTCATTTTGTAAATTTACGCGGATATGAACATTACCCATTTCTGGTGGATCAAGCTGAATATCCACTTGTTGAATTTTCTGATTAATCATCACCATCACTTTATCTTTCACCGCTGCGGCAAAATCTTTACGATAGATAGCAATAGTTTCGGTATTTAGCGCTGTTATTGATTTTTGCGTTTCTACCGTCGTTGTCGTTAATGTATTCATTACACTATCAAAACTTTGCTCTTGTTGTGCTGCTAACGCAGCAGTACTTGCCATAGGTTGACCTGCTTGAGCGTCTAAGGTTTGATTAAAGCTAGACAGTATTTTTTCAGGTTGTTGTGCTTGCTTATCATTTTCAGCTTTTGTCTGCGCTGCCAACTCAATCTCGCTACTCGCTGATTTATCAGGGTTAGCATTTGCGACAAATTTTTGAGTACCATCTAGCTTCGGCTCTGCGGGCGACGTGATAACAGCGGAGGCGGTACTTTGATTTACGGGACGAGTTGACGCTTGCTGATTATCAATCGTGCGCTTAACTTCTGGTGCGTTAGCTAGTTTTTCATCTTGTACTTTAGCATTATTATTTTCATCAACTAATGTTTTACTTTGTGTATCTAACGCTTGTGATATCTTTTTATTCGTCATCACTAATTCACGATTCGAATCTTCAGCCTGGATCTGGGTTTTATTGTCCACCAAGCTTGACGTGATATTTTGCTTATTATCTGATGTCAACTTACCGCCTTGATATATAGTTTGAGCATCTGTCTGATCTGCTATTTGAGCTTTATCTACTAATCCTTGGTCAATGGCGAAGGCAGTGGCTTTAGCTTCTGAAGTAGCTGCCAGTTTGGCGTCTGATGACGCTTGCACTTGCTCATTTTTAGCGGTTTTTTCTTGTATACTTTGTTCTACAATGAGTTGTTTAACTTGCTCTTCAGAGGCAGTATTTAGGTTACTAGACGATACTTGAACATTCTTTAGATCCGAAACCTTACTACTTTGATCAACCTTATTTTGCTGAACTAAAACTTGTTCTGCACTGGTTTTAGTGAGTAATTTTTGCGCACCATTTAGCATATTCAATAAATCAACGGTATCATCACTATCAGAACTGTTAGCTGAGCCAGTTACCGATGGTGATTGAAGATCAATGGATAATTGGATACCCTTGGTCTCATTTTTAACAATTACATTTCCAGGCTTACTGGCCTCAGCTTCAACACTTAATAGCGTTACCGGAATAGGTAATGTATGAGCATCACCGATTGTGCTTGATTTAACCCGCAAATATTCATTCTCTGGCGATATTTGTACCGGAAGTGTATGAGCATCATCTGCCGAGCTTAATTTAGTGAGAAGAGCCGTTTCTTCTGGTGATACAGGCACAGGTAACGTATGAGCATCCTCCGCACGTTTTACTTTAGCTTCCTTTAACGAGCCATCCTTACCTAAATTTTGCTCTTGGCTAGTTGCCGCTTTAGACACTAGATTGCCGTCTTGTTTAACTTTTCCATCCGACTCGAGCACTTTCTTTGTTGGATAATGTTGCTCCATCGAAACTGAAAAAGTGCTAGATTTAGCTTGGCCTTTTACTGATGCATCACTGCTACCACCTTTTATATCAGGGGTCTGGCTAACATCAACAGATAACAAACTCACTTGAGACATAATAAACCTTTCTTAAACGTAGACTTAAAAGCAATTGAAATAATGGTGTCAATCATTGAATAAGCAAATTTTATTCCAAAATGTATTTTAAAATATATAGTTATGTTGAAAATGATGAATCGACGCCTATCTCTGACGTCGTACAAATTGTTGAGTCGCTATTTCATCAAACATTTTTTGCTCTTGTTTATTTGCTGTTAATTGCAAAGCCGCTAACTTTTTATCACGTAATAGTTCTACCGCTTGTATCTTTCTTCTCTGCTCTAACCATTGTTTCTTTCGGGTTTCGACCAAAGCTTTGGCTTGATGGGCTGCAATTTTAACTTGCTGCGCCGCATTGTCTAGCTTGGCAATAAAGGCATGGAAGTGACTGTATGTAGCGCTATCAATGCCCTCTAATGAACGTTGATTAAGTCGTTTCATATATTCCAGGCGATAGTCACTGACGCTTTTTAAACGTTCTTGGTTTTGTTGATAATCGAATTCAGCTGCTTGCAATGCTTGTGAGGCTTTTTGTTCTTTATCTAGCTCGAATTTATATAAGGTGTTCAACTGTTTCATTGGCTTAATACCTATAGGTTAATTGGCTTGCTGATTATTCTGAGCATGAGCTTGCGCCGCCGATAAAACTTCCTGTAATTGAGCCAAACTTTGATCATAAGGAATAATTTCTAGCATTTTTTGTTGTAAAAAGAACTGAATTACCGGTTGTAAATCAATAGCCTGATCTATTCTTGGATCTGTTCCTCGACTATAAGCACCAATTGAAATCAAATCTTTATTCTCTTGATATAAGGCATAAACTTGTCGCAGTTGTCGTGCAAGCTGCTGATGTTCTTCACTCGTTACCATCGGCATAACCCGGCTTATTGAACCTTCAATATCAACAGCAGGATAATGGCCAGCATCCGCAAGTTTTCGCGATAAGATAATATGCCCATCTAAAATAGCACGGGCCGCATCAGCAATAGGATCTTGCAAGTCATCACCTTCAGTTAACACGGTAAAAAATGCACTAATTGAACCTTGCCCGTCACCACCGTTACCAGCTCGTTCAACAAGTTGAGGTAATTTAGAAAAAACCGATGGTGGATAACCCTTGGTTGCTGGTGGCTCCCCCACGGCTAAAGCAATCTCTCGTTGTGCTTGTGCGTAGCGGGTAATCGAGTCAATCAACAATAAAACTTTTAGACCTTGATCGCGAAAATATTCACTGATTTGTACTGCTGTCTCACAGCCCTTAAGTCGCATCAGTGGTGAGTTATCAGCAGGCGCTGCCACCACAACGGAGCGAGCACGCCCCTCTTCTCCGAGAATTTCTTCGATAAACTCTTTGACTTCTCGCCCACGTTCACCAATTAAACCAACCACAATCACATCGGCATTTGTACCACGAGTCATCATACCTAGCAGGACACTTTTACCAACACCTGAACCGGCAAATAAGCCCATCCGCTGGCCGACGCCAACGGTCAAAAAACTATTGATCGAGCGTACACCAACATCCAACGGTTCGGTGATAGCACGTCGCGAAAGTGGGTTAATAGGTTTACTGTCATATTGATAATTTTCCGATGCTTGAATTGGCCCTTTACCATCGAGCGGTTGACCAACCCCATCAATTACCCTTCCTAACAAGTCCATTGAAAGGGGTAAGCGTACTTTAGTCGATAAGGGAACAACCCGTGCACCCGGTAATACACCCTGTAAGCTTTGCTCAGGCATAAGAAAGGTTATATCTTGCGAAAAACCAACGATTTCAGCAATCAGGTCACCTTGTGACGTTTCCACTAAACATTGGCTACCTACGGGGGCTTTAACACCTACAGCCTCTAACGTTAAGCCAACCACACGTACTAATCGTCCTGCGACAGAAACGCTATGAGGGTGAATTAATTTTTCACAGTTTTTTAAACGTTCGGTAATGCGATTTATGTCGACCATAGAAGTTACACACTGTTTTAATAGAGTTTATTGATATAGCAGCCATTAAATTGAATGACTGAACAAGCCAAAAATTTAATCTTTTTGGTATAATGCTTCTTGTAAAAACGACTCCAGTACCTCGTTTAATCGTGATTTAACGCTAAGGTCAATATTAGATGTGCTATTTTCAATTTGACAACTGCCTGGGCTCAATTGCGGCGCAGCAAGTAAACGCCAGCCTTGCTTTTGGATATGTTCAGCACCAAATTGTTGTTCTACCAATTTAATGTCTTGTGGATTAAGTAAAATTTGTGTCTGAGGCTCTTGTCCTGGCAGTGCTTTAATACCTTCTGAAATTGCTGATAATAAAATATCAGGGTTGGTCTTTGCTTCATGCTTGGTTACTGCTTGAGTTAATTGCACCACTAACTGTAATAACTGCGCTTCGACGTTTTTTTCAACATTAGCCAAAGGTTTATGCAACTGCTCTAACATTATTTTCATAGCGGCAATTTGTTGCTCACTGGTTTCTTTACCTTGCGCTAACCCTTGAGCAACACCTTCTTCATGACCCGAAGTTAAACCTTCTTGATGACCACTGGTTTTACCTTCATCAAAACCTTTGGCAAAACCTTCTTCTTTACCCTGATTAAATCCCTCTTCAAAAGCCGCTTGACGGATTTCTTCTATCTCTTCGGCTGTTAGCGGAATAGGGTCAACAACTTCAGTTTCTTCCGGTGGCTCAAAATGCCACGTGCGTGATTTACCAAAAGCATTAGTTTTACCGTCATCTGCTGTTGTAGCAGATTGGACATTCGGCACGGTCCAAGTATCTACCTGCTCGGCTTCTTCTGGCGTTATCGCCGCATTACTCGACGGTGAAAGCGGCTTCATAAATTTAAATCCGCTGCACTTCTATTATAAGAATTCATCGCCACCACCTGCCCCACCTAACATAATTTCACCAGCATCGGACAGTCGACGGGCAACTGATAATATTTCTTTCTGGGCTGCTTCAACCTCACTGATACGAACAGGTCCCATTGCTTCCAGGTCATCGGCTAACATTTCAGCTGCACGTTTAGACATGTTGGCCATAATTTTTTCTTTCAAGGCTTCGTCGGTACCTTTAATCGCTTTCATTAGCGCATCTTGTTGAACTTCTCGTAGGATGGCTTGAATGCCTCGGTCGTCAACATCAGCAAGGTTTTCAAAAACAAACATTAAGTCTTGAATTTGTTGACTCATTTCTTCGTCATGTTCACGAATTGAATCCATCAACATGCCTTCAACGTTAGTATCTAAATAGTTCATGATATCTGCTGCTGCTTTCAAGCCGCCCATTTTCGCAGCTTGTGCGCCTGCTTGACCAGCAAACTGTTTCTCCATGATCTCATTCAATTCTTGTAATGCCGCTGGCTGAACTTCTTCCAAATTAGCAATACGCATCATGAGATCTAAACGCACTTTGTCGGCGAATTGCGTCATTATTTCAGCTGATTGTTCAGGTTCAAGATAAGATAAAACAATGGTTTGAATTTGTGGATGCTCGTTGCGAATAATGTTAGCCACTTGCTTCGAGTCCATCCATTTTAATGAATCAAGTCCTTTAGCACCGCCCCCCATGACAATTTGGTCAATCAAGTTGCCAGCTTTATCTTCACCTAATGCCGCCGTTAACGCTTTACGAACAAACTCTTCACTTTGGAAACCAATAGTGGAGAAATTTTGAATTTCGTTAATAAATAACTTATGTACCGCGGTAATTTTTTGTTGAGTAAAATCTTCCATACCGGCCATGATCATACCCACTTTTTGCACTTGCTTCGGCTCTAAGTGTTTTAATATTTGTGCAGCGTCTTCTTCCGACAGACTCAATAACAAAATTGCCGCTTTTTCGCCGCCATCAAGTTTACTGACATCAAATCCACTTGATGACTGTACTTCTGTTAGTTCTTGGTTTTCATCACTCATCTTCGTTCAACCAACTTTTAACTACTTGTGATGACAGTTCAGGCTCATTTGCCACTAAGGCGCGTACGGCTTTTAAGACGTCTTCATCACGGTGTAAATCAGGTAATTGTAAACTACCATCAGGAGCGAAGCCAACTGCGCCGGCGTCGAAGTCTGATGTTAGCATATCCATCGTCTCATCACCCAAGTCTATATGACTATCAAGCGACTTGTCGCCATAGTCATTCGGGGTTTGGTCCGGGTATATTAAACGTTTTAGCATAGGACGAACCACAGCTAAAATCAGCACAATAATAACAATAGCCCCCATGACAAGCTTTAACATTTTTAAGAACCAAGGTTCTTGCCATATCGGCAGCTTTTCAACTTCAATTACATCGGCGCGAGAAAACGGTAAGGTGACAACCTCTAAGGAATCACCACGTTGTAAATCAAAGCCAATACTGCCTTGTAATAAGCGACGAATATTAGCCATTTCTTGTACTGAACGTGGCGTTGGAATTGCTTCACCTTCGGCATTAACTTCTGATAAATAATCTAGCGCAACTGAAACACTAATACGATGAATAACGCCAGTTTGTTGCTTAGTGTAACTAATCGCTTCATCTAGCTCGTAGTTTCGTGTCGACTCGGTATGTTTTCGGCCTGGCATAGCTTGTTGCTGGCCATTGCCAGTGGCGTCTTCTGGAATATTACTGTCAAGTGGTGGTTGATTGCTTAGTGCACCGGGAATGCCACCGAGTAAACCACCAATGGTGTTGTCTTCAACTTTCATTTCACTACGTAAGGCTGGTAAGTCAGAATTGTAACGACGTTGAGTTTCTTCGCTATTGGTAAAGTCCATCGCGACATCAACTTGCGCGGTATAATTGCCTAAACCAACGACAGGAATGAGAATTGAATCAAGCTTATCCATATATTCCTTTTCACGTTTTTGTTCAATTTCAAACTCTTTACGTGAGCGTGAAGAAACTGAATCTTGTGAACCAGAATTAAGCAAACGGCCATTTTGATCGGTAACCGTAACGCGGTTAGGATCAAGGCTCTGCACCGCTGATGCGACAATATCAACCACTGAGTCAACTTCTTCTTCAGAAAGCAGACGGCCGCGACGTAATGTTAACACCACGGTAGCTGATGGATTTTTTTCACGTTTAGCGAAAACATTATCACGAGGAATAGCCAGTAAGACACGGGCACGAGAAATAGTTTGGAGCTCTTCAATAGTGCGGGCTAATTGTTGTTCCCTAGAGTGCTTTAAGCGTTCAGATTCAAGACGTTGACTAACGCCAAAGCCCATGTCTTGCATCAAAATTTCACTACCTTGCGATGGCCCTTCACTTAAACCTTCCCGAGCTAGCATCAATTTAACACTCTGATACTCATCACTTTGCACTGATATGGTGTTATTTTCTTGACGATATTCAACTTTGTTACTGTCAAGAAAGTCCATGGTTTTGATCAGTTGCTCTGTTGGCAACTTAGTTAAAAATCGGTATTCGGCTTGATTGGCCCACATGATGACAAAAATAGCTATCGCTAAACAAATTGCTAACGCCATTACAATGGTAATTTGACGTAAGAAATCAACATTACCCATCGCACCCGCTAAGCCAGACTTTTGCTCACCGACAACACCATCGGTATCGTCATTAGCAACAAGGTCGTTATTACCGTCCGCTAGCATTAAATTTGTGTTGTCTGTTGAATCTGCCACTTAACTTCTCCGCATAACCGTGCTTTTTTAATATTTATATTAACAACTGGGTTGCTATACCGGCATACTCATAATGTCTTTATATGCTTCAACAAACTTATTACGTACTTGCACTGTAGCATCAAACGCAATGCCCGATTTCGATGACGCTATCATGGTATCAGCGAGGGTAACGCTACGATCACCCATTTCAAATGCCATTCTCTTCTGTCCTGTATCTTTTTGTAAGTCGTTGACAGCGTTAACAGCATCTTTTAGTAGGCTACCAAAATCATTACTGGCTTTACTAACCGCGGGTGTTCCCATGCCACTTTCTGCGCCTATAGGTAAACGATTACCCATAGCTTCCATCGACATGCTTTGCATTTGTGCGTATAGAGAATTGGTTTTTATATCCATGGCTAACTCACTTGCGTCAAATTCTTGTTATTTAGTATTAACTAAGGTTAAAGCAAGCATAGTGCCAAAGCAGTAGGGATTTTAATGAGGTTAGACGCAGCTTGTTGAGCCATGTTTGAAAAAATAAAAATTAACGATATAAATCAACATACAAAAGCGAAAAAGTAAAAAACAGAAACAACAAAAAGGCAACCTGAATCAGGTTGCCTATTACAAATATCACAATATCCTCACTGCCTTGAAGTCAAAATAATATTGACTTGAGCACATTTTAAAATGCAGATCACAGCGGTATTTGGATGCCACTATCTCGCATACGAGCAATTTTATAGCGCAGCGTTCGTGGGCTTATGCCTAAACGTTCAGCAACATCTTTTCGACTACCTCGACATGCATGTAAGGTATCCAATATAATTTGATGCTCTTGCAGCTTAAGCTCACTACCTAGCTTGTCATCTTTATTTTGCTCTAACGCTTCGTTTTTTACCTTAACAGGTTGAAAATCATCGATTAATAAGTCATTAGCATCGATACAGCGATCACTTTGTAGTATGAGTGCACGCTGTATAACGTTGTCTAACTCTCGAACATTACCGGGCCAATCATAAGCCAGCAATTTACTACGTGCAGCAGCGGTAAATTCCGGGATAACATTGCCATCTTTCTGGCAAATACGTGAAATTAGATGCTTAGCCAATGGCAAAATATCATCACGACGTTCATTTAGTGGCAACCAAGTTAATGGGAAAACATTAAGCCTATAGTATAAATCTTCTCTAAATATGCCATCTTGCACGGCATCCTTTAGATCTCGGTTACTTGTTGCTATCACCCTGACATCTAGGTTGATAGTTTTACGTCCGC
>Ga0208643_1000978_pt1 | contig 17175 bp, 22 predicted proteins | sample VirMetDEL_Nov_12_FD_184516 | JGI IMG/M metagenome (GOLD analysis project Ga0208643, IMG submission 184516) | Aqueous microbial communities from the Delaware River and Bay under freshwater to marine salinity gradient to study organic matter... | ecosystem: Environmental > Aquatic > Marine >... | reverse complement strand
TCCCGCCCCCCTTTCCCGAGCCCCTCACCGGTTACTGGGAGTCATTTCTGGAGCTGCATAGTGCAAGGGGTTCGGGCGAAAGCGGTCCGGACCCTTTGTCGTTTTCGGAGATCAAGGCCTGGGTCGAACTCACCGGCAAGGCCCTGTCCACCCGAGAGCTGACTTGCATCAGGACCCTTGATCGGCTATATCTAAAGGAATACTCGGCCTTCCGTTCCGAGCAGCTGAGGTAAGAAATGGCAGACATCGCAGACATCGGCTTCCGTGTTGACACGGGGCAACTCGACACCGCAAAGGGTAAGGTCACGGAGCTTTTCCGTGGTATCGGCCAGCTGTCGGATCAGACGAACAAGGTCAATCAATCTGTTCAGTCTGTCGCAGACCGGGTGGATAACAGCGCTCGCCGTCAGGTTCAGGCTCATGGTCGGACCCGGGATGCGGTGAACGAGACAAACAAGTCGATCCAGAGCCTCGCAGATCGGGTGGAATCCGGGGCGACCAGGCAAATCGCCGCTCACGCGCGGACCCGTAGGGCTGTTCAGGACATGGCCGCTCAGGCTCAGGTCGCGGCCGCGCAGCAGCAGCAGGCGTTTCAGCGGATCGAGGCGGCTATCCAACGCCAGAACCTCGTGGCGACCTCAGCGATGATGGCCCAGTATGACCAGATGGAGCGTCTGATCACCCAGATGGGACGTGCCCGTTCAGCTCAGCAGCAACAGACCAGGGCCACCATAGAAGCCGCGAACGCGTCTAAGCGGCTGACAAATGTAGCCTCTTCGCTCCAAGACCGGCTGTTGGGCACCGCCAACGCAGTCGCTGTTCTTGACGGACCCCTCGGAGGTGTCGCATCCAGGTTCAGTTCCCTTGCTGTCCTGGTGGGCCGGTTCGGTATCGCCGGCGGTGCTGTGGCCGTTGTCCTCTCAGCTATCTCTGTCGCGGCCGTGCAGTCGGTGGGTGTCTTCCGGGAGCTTGAGACCTCGTTCCTCCGGTTGGACAAACTCGCAAACAACCTGACGGGCTCCCTCGGGGTTGCCGGTCCACAGTTGCAGGCGCTGGTCAACCAGACCGCATTCGCGACTCTTGAGAGTGTCGAGACCGTCAACCAAGCCGTGATGAACATTATCGGGCTTCAGGGGGTCAGCGCTGAAAACCTGGAGCGGATCGTCACCACCTCGGCGGACATGGCCGCTGCGGGGATGGGCGACATCGGCTCTTCCTCAAAGGCCCTCGCTATGGCCCTTGATGACCCAGAGCGTGCCTTGTCCCGATTGAATCGTCGAATCCAGATGTTCTCCAAGGATGAGATGGAGGCTATCAAAATGATGTCCGCCATGGGCCGGGAGTCAGAGGCGCAAGCGGCGATCCTTGAGCGTGTCGAGTCTACTGTCGGCGGGCTTGGGGAAACCTTCGGGAATCTCGACGGGAACATGGATACGATCTCCCAGGGGACCCAGGCCCTTCTGCGGGGGTTCGGCTCGTTTATTGTGAGCGGGCTGCAGCTGGAGGCCGTCACCGGCTCTGTGGCCGCCTCCATGAAGAACATGTCTGATGAGATGGACCGCTCCCGTGGGATCATTCCTTTGGGGGAGGACCCGGTGGAGAACGTCCGTATCCTGAAGGACGAGCTTGATAAGGCCGGCACCGAGCTGGAGCGGGCAATCGGTCTTCAGAACGAGTACGCTGGAACTTTCGCGATCATGAAGCATGGGGTCGTGGGTCTTCCGCTGGCGATCGCGGAGGCGCGGTCCAGAGAATCTACAGCGCTGGAAAGAATCTTCAACCTCAACAAGGCGATCAACGCGAACGAGAACGCGGAGAAAAAAAGGTCTGAGCGGGTTCAGTCCCGGTTGAACCTTCTTCAGCAGGAGGTGGAGCTCACACAGCAGCTGCTGAACACATCCGGCGGGGACACCGCGTTTCGGGAGTTCGCCAGGACGTCTCAGGTCCCCTTGCAGGCTGAGAACGAAGCCGTAGACGAGTTCCTCAAGCGCATCAAGATGACGAAGGACGAGTACGACGAGCTCCTCGATCTGACCCGCCAGCGGTTCGGCCAACAGGGCATCCGGTCTCTCATCACCCAGAGTGACAACCTGGTCGACTCCCTGCGGCAGAGTGCCGCCGAGACGAGGATCCTGGTGGACAACTACGATGAGCTGTCGAAACTTCCGAAAGACCTCCAGGGCGCTTTTGTCATGATCGAGAAGCTCCTCGAGATGGAGGGCGTCGACGAGGGTTCGGAGCGTATTAGGACCCTTCGGGCTGCAATGGCGGAGCTGATCGCAGAAAAAGACCGCCTCGCTGAGGTGGAGTCTGTCCAGTCCTTTGACGACGCGGTGGTTGACGCCGGCGCCTCCGTTCAGGTTGCCCTCAACAAGCTCCGTCTCGTTGACGAGACTGTGGGGATGACCGTAGGGCAGAAGGCTCGTGAGGAAGCGATCCAGAAGGCGATCAACGACGCCACCGTGAAGCTCAACCTCACCGAGGAGCAGCAGCTTCGGCTCCGGAAGGAGGTCGAGAGTTTGTCGGCAAAGACCCTTCAGAACATTGAGGATCAGGCCGACGCCAACGCGCGGAACCTTGAGCTGGAGAAAAAGAGATCAGCCTACATGTCCGCCCTCACTGCGACTGCTGGTCAGACCCGGTCCTACGAGGAGCGGACTTTTGCGGCTGAAAGGGAGCTGGACCTCCTTCAACAGGGGAAATCTCTGATCGACGCCAAAGCCCAGGCTGAGGCCGACCTCACCCGCCGTCAGTTGACCCGGGTTGCGCAGCAGAAAGAAGGGGGGATGACCTCTGAGGACGCGTCCCGGATCGAGGCAGAGGCGTTGGCGAGGTTTGAGCTCGCTCGGAGGGCTGGGACCAGCGCAGAGGCGTTGGACGCCTACAAGAAGTCGCTGAGCAGCGTAAAGACCGAAACCGCCAAATTTTCGGAAGAGGTGAGAGATCTCCTGTTGTCCTTAGACCCGGCGGCAAAGGCGGCTTTCGACCTGTCCGAGAAGGTGGACACCCTTAACCAGGCCCAGGCCGCTGGCCTCATTACGACGCAGCAGTACCGGGATGCCGTACAGCAGTTGTCCTCTGAGTTCGAAGCGAGCCAGGACCCGATCGCAAACTTCTACCAGGAGCTTGAGAAACTCCAGGATATGGATAGGCTCGAACTGGGGGCCCTCGAAAACGCACAAGACGCGTTGGCGGACTTCCTCTTTGACCCCTTTGCAGAAGGGATCGAGGGCATGGTCGGCCAGTTCGCTGACGCCATGCGTCGAATGGTGGCTGAAGCCCTCTCCGCAAAGATCATGGAGAGCGCCATGGGTGCCTTCGGTCTTGGTGGGGCTTCCGGTGGGGCCTCCGGTGGGGACGGCGGTGCTGCGGCTCTGACCTCTGCTGCCACTACACTTCAGGCGTCCGGCGGAACGCTCACTACGTCCGGTGGCACCCTGGCGTCTGCTGGTGGGGTCCTGTCCTCGTCTGGCGGGCTCCTGTCGGGATCCGCTGCAGCCCTGAGCGCTGCTGCCGCCGCCCTGTCCGCATCCGCTGCGGCTGCCTCCGTGTCTAACGCGGTGTCCTCTATCCCGATGATGGATAAAGGCGGGAGCCTTGCTCCGGGCCAGGCTGGTATCGTCGGGGAGATCGGACCGGAACTCGTCTTCGGGCCGGCAACAGTTATCGGACGAGAGCAGACTCAGAACATTTACAGAGCTCAGGAAGAAGAGCGTAAGGCGATGGAGGAAGCTAAAGCAGCAAAGTCGGAGGCCGTGGGCCTCTCCGGGATGGCTGGGATGTCCGGAGGGCTCATCCAGATGCTCCTAATGATGCTCGCGCAGGGCAACGGTCTCGGACTCGGCAGCCTCTTCGCGGGCCTCTTTGACCAGGGTGGGTACATCCCCCCAGGGAAAATGGGTATCGCAGGGGAACTCGGGCCGGAACTCATTGCGGGACCGGCAAATGTGACCAGCCGTCGGGAGACCTCTTCGATGATGGCTCAGAAGGCGCCGGAGATGAACGCCAAGATCATCAACGTCCTTGACCCGTCGATCGTCGGGCAGTACATGAATTCAGCTGACGGGGAGAAACTGATCCTCAACGTCCTGTCTGAGAATGGAGTGCTCTGATGCTGGTATGGCCTTTTCCCCCAAATAGGAGCACTGAGACGTGGTCTTTCCTGACGGACGTCCAGGAGACCTACTCGCGAGAAAACAGGAGGTCCCTCCGCAAAGGGGCCTTCCTCTCCATGTCTCTCTCTTCGTCACTGTCCGAAACCGAGCTCGGGTTAGCCGACGGCCTCTACCGGGCCGCTCTGGCCTCCAGGGAGGACGTCTTTGTCCCTTTGTGGGGTCAGGCCCAGGCGGCCCCTGGTGTGCTCTCTGTGGGCTCCCCAGCGCTTCCTGTGGACGCCTCTCTCGGAGACTGGTTCCTCGGGTACGCGCTGATCTGGACCAGCCCGCTGGTGTGGGAGCTGGTTGAGGTGTCTTCTCCGGACGACTTTCTCCCAGGTGCCGTTCGGCCGGCCACAGTTCAGCTGGCCTCCACCACGGTCGCAGAGGCGGTTAGCCCTCTGATCCTCCCGGTCTCCCCGGGGTATTTCTCGAAGGGTCTGTCTATTTCAAGGCAGGGGTTTAACAACGTGTCCGTCGGGGCTGAGTTCCGAGGGCTGGGTGATATCTTTGTCAACGAGACGACCTGGCCGACAGTGGGGGGCTTTCTTGTGAGCCCTGAGCGGGAGCTTCAGGCGGGAGGGCAGATGACCCTGGTGCGTCCTGAGACGTTTGTCGACAACGGGACTGGTCCGGTTGTGCGGGTCCCCACAAAGGATCACTTTGCGAACACTCGTCCCTTTTCCCTGAGGTCGACGACACTCTCTCAACGCCAAGCGACGAGGAACAATCTCTTGTACCTTGAGGGCAGGGGGAAAGAGTTCGTCCGGCTCTCCGCGGTGGTGGGGGAGGTGAACATCCCCGGAACTGACCTTTCCATTGACGACACAATCCCTCTGACCTACGCGGGTCCCCGTCTTGCCCTCGTGGGGCGTCTGCTCTATCTAAAGACGACAGGCGGGGAGTTTCTGCGTGAGATCGTTTCTGCGGACACCACCACGGTGACCCTCGACGGGAATCTTCCTGCCACCACCCCGAGCGAGAGGCTTCGTGTTGCCCTGGCGGACCGCACCCGACTCGACACTGATGAGCTGGAGCTGCAGGACACCCCAGGCAACGGCGCTGTCTTCTCCCTGACACTGAAGGACCTCTGACATGCCCGACAACAAACCCACCTTCCTCTTCGTGTTCACCTTCCCGGACGGATCCGTCGATCGTCTGACCGGGGACGATGTCACGCGAGGGTTCCCGAACTATGGGGAGGACGGGGTCACCGTCGCCGGCAACGTGTTCCGGTACGCTCCGATCTCTTTCGGTAACATCAAACAGACAAACCAGGTCAAGAAGCAGGAGCTGACCTTGACCGTCCCCCTGTCGGACACGACTGGGCGGAAACTTGTCGACGCTCCCGAACCTGAGACGGTGAGCCTGACGATCCTCCGTGCGGACGTCGCCGGGGCGGTAGATCCGTTCAATCCGGAGATCCTCGTGGCCTGGTCCGGTACCGTCGGCGGCGCCTCCGTTAAGAAGGAAACGATCTCGATCGTGGGTGTCAACATCTTCGCCTCCCTGCAGCTGTCAGGGAACCGGGTCCGCTACTCCCGGCTGTGCCGGCACGCCCTCTACGGGGCAGGCTGTGGGCTTGGGACAGGCCCGTATCAGCAGTCCGGTACGCTGGATGGCTTCACAGGGGTCCAGGTGAATATCTTGGTGTCGCCCACAATTGACGTGGCGACACTTGTCGGTGGGCTCCTGATCTATGGCACGACACGGTACTTTGTCCTGTCCGCCCAGCTGCTTTCTCCCGGATCCTTCCGCTTGAACCTGGATCGGCCATTTGTCGAGATTCCGGGAACGACCAGTCTCGCGGTGGCCCCTGGGTGTGATAGGACGCAGGAGACGTGCTCGACCCGATTCAACAACCTTGAAAACTTCGGCGGGTTCCCTTATATACCGTCAAAGAACCCCTTCACAGTGTCTGCGATCGTCTGATGGATTTTATCACCCTCATCATCCTGCAGCTGATCTCTTTGGTGGTTTCCTACGCACTGGCCCCAAAGCCAGAGACGGAACCGCCGGCAGCTTTACAGGACTTCAAGGTACCCTCCGCTGAAGAGGGGAAAGAGCTCGGAGTCGTCTTCGGGACCGTTTGGATTGAAAGCCCGAACGTGACCTGGTACGGTGACCTCAAAGCGGTTCCGATCAAAGCGCGCGACAAGAAATGACAAAGCGGGTGGTGTACCTGAACGACTTCCGGGAGCTGCGTTTCTGCAGCAAGGGGCTCCGTCGGTACGCTTCCCACATAGGGCTGGACTGGTCGGACTTCCTCCGAAACGGAGTTCCGATCGAGCGGCTGGAACAAATCGACGACGTCTATATCCAAGACGTGGTAAGGAGACTTCAGGATGGCAGGCCCGAACCCGACGATCGGCTACAAATATCACCTCGGAATGCAGCTGGCCCTGGCCCACGGGCCAGTTGACTCTGTCAATTCGGTCGAGATCGACGAGCGTCCCGTTTGGGATGGGACCACGATTGACTCCCAGATCTACATCGACAAGCCGGACCTGTTTGGGGAGTTTGAGGGTGGGATCAGCGGGGCTGTCGATCTGTTGTCCGGAAAGAGGTCCCAGGGGGAGAACTCCTACCTGAAGGGTGTCCTACCGAACTTTGGTGGAAAGATTCCCGCGTTCCGCGGTGTGGCCTCTGCTGTCCTCCGCCGTCCCTACCTCAGCAACAACCCGTACCTCAAGTCCTGGTCCTTCCTCCTCCAGCGCGTCTTCTCCACGTCCGACGGGAGCCCGTCGTGGAACCCCTCACTCGCTGCGGTGAAGGAGACTGGAGTTGACGGGTACGATGTGACCCAGCGGTTCTCTACCCTGGCCCCCTCAGGCTGGTACCCCGGTGGGGCTCCGGCACCGTTCACCTCGGTGTTTGAGGATAAGGCGAATGGCCAGGCCTTCTTTGTCCTGACCCGCGGTACCTCAGGAGGTTACTCTGGGTCGGGAGTTCAGAGGTACGACACGAACTCTCTCGGGTTTACCGGGAGGGTCTACGATCCGTCCAGCCTCTACTACGCTGACGGGGCGTACTCCGTGTCCTTCTCCGGTGGTTTTGTCGGTGTTCGTCGCGGCACCAGCTCCGCATCGATCCGCTTGCAGCGCCTGTCCGCAGCAAACCTTTCTGTTGAGGCCACATCGGGCGTTGTCCCTGACGTGCAGAGCGGGGCGCGAAACACGCTTCTTACGGTCCCGTACCGCGGGGAGGCCCACATCCTCTCTCACGACGCGTACGGTGGGGTTCCTGCTGGCGTCAAGGTCTTTCAATACTACCCGAACCAGGAGGATGATTTTCCGGACCCCCTGTTCTACGACTACGACCTCCCGCGGTACACCTACCTCGACGCCACAAATCTGACCCTCGTTCGATCCTTCAAAAAGGGTTTCTGGTTGCTTGCCACTGGAGGGTCTATCCCGGCCGGGTCTGTCGGCGTGACCCGCTATGAGCCTGAGTTTGTCGGGGCGGTCGAGTACTTCACAGAGTACGACTACGGTGTCCACGTGGTCGGGACCTCCACGCTGTACCGGGCGGCGGGGGAAACCTCTGAGGGGGACCTCTTCCTCCATGGTGAGGGGACGCTTGCCGTCCTCCAGGTCAACGATGACCGGACACTGGAGCTCCTTTGGGCCCAGGAGGGAACAGGGGCTCAGGTTGCGAACAGAGAGAATCCACATAGCAGCTGGCAAACAGCTCCGTTGATCGGAGAGGTACGCCTTGTCACGGGTGGAACGAATGACCCCACTGTCTCGTCCTTCAACCTTACAAACGGAGATCTGATCTACGAGGACGTTGAGATCCCAGTGGGTCTTTCGGACGCCAACCGCAACACACTGATTCAGCAGGCCGGGTTGTTCGACAAGGGGCTGTTCTTCTACGCCAACACGGACGCACGCACCCTCGGGTTTGATATCAAGGCGAACATCCGCAACGCGGACATGAACCCGGCGCACATCATCCGGGAGTCCCTCACGAACAGCGTCTGGGGTCGAGGCCTTCCGGAGAGCCTGCTCGATGACGACTCCTTCTCTGCTGCGGCTGCAACCCTCTTCACCGAGAAGCTGGGTCTGTCCCTCCTGTGGGCGAAAGAGACCTCGATCAACGACTTCATCCAGATCGTTCTGAACCACATCGACGGGGTCCTTTACGTCGACCGCCGTACCGGGAAGTTTGTCCTCAAGCTGATTAGGGCGGACTACGGCGACGGGTCCTCTCTCCTCGCTCTTGACGACACGAATGTGATCTCCTGGTCAGAGGTGAACCAGCCGTCGTACAACGACCTTGTCAACACGGTCACGATCCAGTTCAACGACCGGGACAACAAGACGGGTGGGTCCGTGACCCTCCACAACCTGGCACTCATCCAGATCCAGGGGCGGGAGATCTCTACGGTACGCCAGTACCAGGGCGTCTGTACGAGGGCTCTGGCGGGGCGTATCGCAGCACGTGATCTCCGGGCCTCCTCCACCCCTCTCGTCTCCGGCACCTTGACGGTTACGTCGGACATTGAGGACCTGTACCCGGGGTCTCCTTTCCGGCTGTCCTCCCCGCGGCACGGGGTCAGGGACCTTGTCTGTCGTGTTACCGAGATCGACGTCGGCAATCACCAGAAGGGTGAGATCAAGATCAAGTTTGCGCAGGACGTCTTCGGGACCCTGTTTAGCGGGGCGTTGTCTGAGGATACCCCTCCCCCGTCCTCCTTCATCACGCCGCCTGTGGCCTCCCAGCAGGAGGTTGCCGTTGAGGCGCCGTACTGGTTCCTGGAGAACACGAGGTCGACGTCTGAGGTTGAACAGATCCTGACAGACAATCCGGATGCGGGTTTCCTCCTGGCTACGGCCGCCCGTCCGGGTGACAACATGATCGAGGCGCGTGTCCTCGTGTCTGAAGGGGCGAACAACCTCGACTTCGGGAAGGCGCCTCTGGCCCCCTACATCGACCTGTCCAGGGATCTGACTGACGATCCCGCGGACGGAAACCTCTCTTTGACCACCGGTCGGGACTTTGATTCGATCGAGGTCGGGATGCTGGGAAAAGTCGGTGGAGAGCTTGTGTTCGTTCAGCAGATCTCCTCCAACTCCATCACCCTCGGACGAGGCGCACTGGATACCGTACCCCAGCCACATCTTGCCGGCGAGGAGGTTGTCTTCCTCACAAACTACGGTCGAGTGTTCTCCCCCGAGTTCAACGCCTCAGAGAGCCGGACCGTGTACGTGGCCCCGGAGAACAGCTTCGGGACGGTTCCCTTGTCAGACGTCACCCCGGTGGAGGTCAACTTTGACAGCCGCGCGAGCAGGCCCCTCCCGGCCGGCAACGTCCGTGTGGACGGCTCTCTCCTTCGAAGCCTGGAGGAGGACAACCCAGAATTTGACACCTCCGCTGTGTTGTCCTGGAGCTCCCGCAACAGGCTGACCCAGGTCACAGACGCCCACCTCTCCTGGCTCTCCGGCAGCACGGTCCCGGAGCCGAACACGGAGTACCGGGTTGTGGTTGAAGAGAAGACTGGGGCAAACCCGTTCACTCAGGTTGCTGACGTCAACGTCGGAACTGATACCTCCTACACATTGGTGGCGGATGCCTTGGGTGTTTGCGGCTCCGACTTTATCCGTGTGAAGGTGATCTCTCAGCGCGACGGGTACGAAAACTTTCAGGCAAAGACGGGGATCCTGACTGTCATTCCTTGTGCAAACTTCATCACTTCTGACGGGGATGTGCTGATCACCGCGGACGGGGAGACCTTCCTGATTCAGGAGTAACCCTCGACTTTTCCGGCGCTGCGCGCTACATTCGATCGAAAGGAGACCCATATGATATATCAAGGTCCAAGGCACCACCTCGTTGATGAGGTGATTCTTCATTGTTCTGCCACTCGTCCGAGCTGGTGGGCTAACAAATCCCTCGAGGAGCAGGTGGCCGAGTTCCGCCGGTGGCACGTCGAGGATCGCGGCTGGAGAGACATCGGGTACCACTTCATCGTGGGCCGGGCCGGTAAGATCCTGCGCGGCCGCGCGGAGACCGTGGTCGGAGCGCACACCAAAGGGAAGAACCGGGGCACCCTCGGGGTTTGCCTCGTTGGCGGGCACGGCTCCTCAGAGAAGGACGACTTCTTCGACAACTTCACGAAGGAGCAGCTCTGGTCGACGAGATGGCTGGTGCAGAACATCGCCAAGCGGACTGACCTCAAGAAGGTGTCAGGCCACAACCAGTACGCGGCAAAGGCGTGCCCTGGGTTCCAGGTTCGGACTGAGGACTGGGTCAAATGAGCGGCCCTAATGACGTGGTCCAGGATGTGGGCCGGCTTGAGGGAAAGGTGGCGTTGCTGCTTCAGACTATGCAACAGATCCAGAACACCCTCTCTGACACGCAACGTACCCTCTCCCACATCGACGCGAAGGTGTCGCAGATCGACTCTGTTCGGACGGATCTTGAGAGCGCCAAACGGAAGATCTCCGAGCTTGAGGATGATGTGGAGAAGCTGCGCGGATGGCAGCAGAAGATGATCGGTTTCGGGGCTGGTCTGGGCGCCGTTGCGGGTGTGAGCCTGGACAAGATCCTCAAACTCGCCGCAGGAGGCTGATGTGGTCGAGGAGAAGAAAGAGAAGACGTACAAGAGGGAGGTCGCTGTATGCTGCCTCCTCTACAGCGCCGGGCTGGGCGTCTCTGCGGTCCTGTGGGAGAGCGAAGCCGCTCTGTCAGCCCTGGCCGTGTTCGCCCCATCCTCTTTCCTCTTCGCCGCTGGTGCGTTCGGTATCGACAGCTACATGAAACAACGCCCCAGGGAGGATCGGCATGCTCGGATTGAGGATTAAATTGATCGGGCTCGTGGCCGCTGTGGTTGTCATAGGGGGCCTGACCCTCTCCGGGATGTACCTGAAGGCGCGCCTCGACGCGACCCAGGACCAGCTGGAACAGATGACGGCCCAGGCAGAGGCCAACCGGGAGGCCGCCGAGAGGGTTGCCCGGCAGACGGAAAGCCTGCTGGCTTTGATGACAAAGACGTTAGAGGACAGGACGGAGCGAGACCGGGAGATCCTCAAGGAGACTGACCAATGCTTGGACGCGCAGTTGCCCTCGGGGCTCTTGGACTGATCTTGTCCGGATGTGCCCGGCCTGATGTCGTCGTGGAGGAGCCTCCCCGGCTCGAGGTGTCCTGTCCGGACCCTGCTGCGCGCATGCGCCTGGGGGATGGCTCCACGTATCGGGACCTGGCTCTGTCCCGCTCAGAGGCTATCGCCGGCTGGGAGCGCTGCTACGGCGCCCTGGGAGTTGTTCAAGAGGAGTAAGTCCCGGTTACCACCATCCGGGGTCCCCTTGTTTCGTCGGGGACGGTTTGGGTTAGGTTCACGTCGACAGTGCCGCTATGCGGCTACATCCCCCGAGAGAATGTCGACTGTCCCGGGAGGAACCCCAGCGAGACCCAACCCGCTAGGTATCCAAATCTGATTTCAATTCTGAAAGATCAAAAGTTTTCAGAACCATACGCTTCTCACCCCGCGAGATCGGCCCCCTCCGGCCTGCTCCTGTGTCTTGCCTACCACACCCCTGTGGCCGAAATGGCACACTCGTGGTAATGTCATGCGCGGGGGGAAGGAGAGGACCCCAATTGTTTCTTTGCCGGCTATGCCGCGCGCCTGTTGAAACATCATGTAACATTTCCGTGAGCGATGTCAAGACCCCGCGATGAACTGTTGAAGACGGTGGGCCAGCCCGGCCTCTGTCCCGGAGTTGTCGATGGCGACGTCGAACCCGCTGAGCCCGTCCTCTGACCGGTGGTTCTTCTGGTAGGCCGCCCCGTGGCGGGTGATCTCGATCATGGTCCCACCCAGCTCCCGGACCGCCCCCATCTCCTCCCAGAACCGGACGTCGTCGATGACCACGCGCTCCCCGGCGCTGAGGAGCCTCCGGACCCGGCTCATGGTGATGTTCACCCAGAGGTTCGGGTGTATGCACTCCCGCCCCCACTCCGTCCCCAGGGTCTGCATCGCGAGCCGCGCTGTGCGCCCGCAGAGGGCCTCCAAGGGCGTCTCCTTCAGGTCCCCGTCCAGGTGCCGCCAGATGAGCTCCTCAGGCATCCCTGAGGCCTCCAGGATCGCCGCCAGGGCCTTCTTGATGGGATCCGCGAACCGGACCCGGGTGTAGCCCGCCATGATCCCCAGGAGCTCGGAGGCGGTGCTCTTGCCGGCTTGTGCGGGGCCGGCCAGCCCGATCAGACGTGGTTTCATTTCTTCTTCCTCATAAAGTCGTAAATGGTTTTCTTGCGGAACTCCGCTGTTGACCTGTTCTGGGAGAGCATCCAGTCCCGTTGCCAGATGAGCTCCTCCCGCTGCTCCTCGGGGAGGTGGGGCTTCCGGTCGATGAGGATGTCCAGTCGCGCCAAACATTCGAATACGATCCTGCTGACCATCTCAGCCCCTCCCGTGATAGTGCAGCCAGGAGGCCCGGCAGTGGGCCTTCCCGAAGACCCGGACCCAGAGGCCCCAGAGCAGGAACGGACCCGCTAAGCGCCTGTCCCAGGCCCTGCTACAGAGGCTCTGCGACTTGTCTTTGAACAGGGCGTCGTGTGCGAGCCTGGAAAAATCAGTAATTGTCCTCATCATCTTCTCCTTCATCATCGTCTTCCTCCTCCTCTTCTTCCTCGTACTCTTCGATGTCGAGCGCGTTCAGCACGATCCCTCTGACCCAGTCCTCAGCCTCATCTCTCCTCGCCATGGTCCTTCCCCCCTACGACCTCGAGGATGTCCTCCACGGCCTTCCTGTGGCGTCTCTTGGCGGCCTGAAGCCAGATGGCCGTACCCACGGACGGCGCCCGGGAAAACTTCACTTTGGTGTCCCGGTACGTCCCGATCGCCGATGCGAGCTCAATGATCTTGTCGTTTCTTTCCTCCATCTCGGCCATCAACCTCTCCTTCCGTAGAACTCTGTGGGCCCGTCATCCGGGCCAGGCATGTCGAACAGGTACCAGCAGCAGTTGTCCTTGCCGGTGTTCTTTGACCCGGGGATCCACTTCACGCGGCCCACGGACACGATCTCCCGGACCAGGGGAATGAACTGAGCGGACTGTTTGGTGTGCATCCAGTCGGCGTCGAACAGGAGCCAGGTCGGCCGCAGGGACACGAAGCGGGTGATCATCGGGTGGAGGAGCTTCCGGTCCCAGGGGGGATTGGTGATGATCAGGTCAGCGCCGTTGAGGTCATTCTCGACGATCTCGAACGCGTTCTTCTGGTCGACCCATCCCGCCCGGGGCTCGATGTCGTACGCCTTCGTCAGGCGCCAGTCCAGGCCCACCTCCCGGGAGAAGTCGTCGATGTGGTGAACCAGGGCGCCGTCGCCGGCGCAGGGCTCGCAGTAGGACATGGTCTGAGGGAGCCGGGCCGCCAGGGGCCAGAACGCCTCGACCGGTGTCGGGTAGAAATCCCGCGGGACCCTGTCGAATGAGCTTCGCTTTCCCATCACACAACCTCCATCTTATAGGCGACCACCTCGCCGCCGTTCATCCGGGCGTACTTGTCCGCGTACCCCTTGACGGTCCAGATCCGGGCGCTCTCGAAGCCTACCCCGAAGTGGACCTTCCGACCGTGCCGGGGGGAGTACCGGGGGGTTCCCCAGTACGTCCCGTCCAGCCGGCGGATCACATAAACGATCCGCTCCATGATCAGAACCTCTGCTGGCCTTTACGGCCCTTCCGGAGTTTGCGCTGCGGGGTCCCGCGGTAAGCGTGGGGCGCCTTGTAGTCCCCCCGGAAGAAGTCTACCGGGAGGAAGAAGCTGTTGAAAAGCCTCTGAGCTACGTTCATCATGATCACTCTCCTTACTTGTTGCCGTACAGGCGTTTCATTGTCTCGATCGAGATCCACTGGTGCTCGTAAACTCCGTTCTCAACGTGACGTTTGATCAGGACCCCGCGCTGCCAGAGACGGTTCACACCGCCGGCCCAGGGGCTGTCATAGTCCTGGTAGACCCCGACCACACACCCCATGAGGGTCTTACCCCGGGCGCCGGCCTTCACACTGAAGTCGAACGTGTGGGAGTGTCCGCAGGTGCTGCTCTGGTAGTTCTTGGCGATGAGGGAGGCCGCGTGGTGCGTCCCGCCGATCGGACGGGCCATCAACCCGGAGATGAAGTAGTGGGCGTACTGGACCCCGTCGACCTCGATGATGCCCGGTGTCATCCCCTCATATTCGACAACCTCGTCATAGCAGCTGCTCAGCTCCAGATCCTTGAACGAGATGCCAAACTTGTCGCCTGCGTACTCGGGGGTGAGGTCCAGGGCGCGCTTGATCCGATGCTCATGGTTCCCCTCGCAGAAGGCCCGGAACGGGAGTTTGCGTTTGGCCTTCCGGAGCGGGGCCCACATGCGGTCCTGAAACTCCAGGTGGGCGTTGATGTCCGCCTCATATGAGCGGCCGACGAAGGAGGACTTGCCCTTGTCGTACGTGGACAGGGAGCTCAGGTCGGCGCTGTCTCCGATGTTGATGATGACCTCCGGGCGGAGCTCCTCGATCAGTTTTCCGAGCCAGTCGGCCCGATCGTTGTTGAAACGCGGATCTGCGTGCTGGTCAGGGATCACCAGGTGGGTACGTCCGGTCATGTCTTCTTCCTCTTCTCTGCTTTGATTGTGCGGGCCCAGAGGTCGAGATAGTGCTCCGCATCGACTACGGCCAGGGGCCGCTTGAAATCGGCCTTGAGGAAGACGACCGGCTCATTGCTGCCGTGCTCCTTGGCCTGCTCGTAGATCTTATAGACTGCGAACGATTTGTTGTTCTTACACTCTGTCTGAATAGGGATGATGTCGAGGGCGTGGGGGCTCAGCTGGACGTCTGTCCCGTTCACACCCATCGGGGTCGAAACCACGTCGCCGGCCCGGAGCCCGGGGATCTTGAGGAGGATCTTGTCCCGGACCCATTGCTGGAACCGTCTCCCCTTTGCTTTTGCTGATGCGGGTGTCACCGTGTGTCTCCTTCGGTAGATGAGGTCTCCCCGCTCCTCCCGGAGCGAGGGCCTGTCCTGTGTTAACTTTTTCCTCACTCCACGATCTCCTGTACGTTCGGGAGCTTGACCACGTCGACGAGCCACACCGGTCCGGATGCGTAGAGGAACTTACGGGCCTCCGGCCAGCAGGTCTGTTTGAAGTCGCAGTAGCGGCACTCCACAGAGAGCTGAGTGTTCGGTGAGGTCTTGGACTGAGGGACGGGGTCGAACGAGCGCTCAGGGGGCTCCTCAGAGGCCAGGACAGCGCGCTTGCGGGCGATCACCTCCCGGATCTGCTTCATCTCCTCTGTGAGGTCGTAAACGTCGAGACAGATCTTTCCGCTCTCTTTGCAGAGGACCAGGAAACCGGCTTCGGTCTTGTTCGTGACCAGCGGGTCGTCCTGGGAGGCCTGGAGGTAGGCGGCCAGCTGCATGAGGTACCCGAACGGATCATCCTCCCGCAGGCCGTTTGAGGCGAACTTACCGAAGGCCCGGCCGGAGGCGGACTTGACGTCGATCAGCATGCCGTCGATGACGCAGTCCCGATGTCCGACAACGCCGTCGAGGTGCATCGTGTCCTGCTCCCCTTCCACCCGGTGTCCGGCGGCCATGGCCAGGAGGAGGGCGTACTCCTCGATGATGTGGCCGTAGGCGAACTTGTTCAGGGTCTCCCGGCGCATCTGCTCCCTGGGGGCTTTTGTGTGCTGGTACCAGAACTGACGGTCGCAGGGCTTCCCCAGGGCGGACATCCGGAGTGCGGGGCCCATGGAGTTGCGACCAAAGGCGTCTTCCAGGGCCTTACCGGTGTTGGCTCCGTACCGGACCAGGAGCTCTACAGTGAGCCCCTCTCCGGTCTCAACGACGTGGAGCATGTCGTGGACGAGGGTGTTGATGGTTTTCATTCTGTGGTCTCCTTCGCGGCCTTGTTGATCCGGGCCGTTGCGGTCAGGTAGTGTTCGTTCTCCCGTTCGATCCCGTAGAACCGGAACCCCTCGAGCAGGGCCGCCTTGCCGGTGGAGCCGGACCCCATGAACGGGTCCAGGACCAGCCCCCCAGGAGGTGTCACGAGGCGGCACAGGTAGCGCATCAGATCGGTGGGCTTGACGGTGGGGTGGGTGTTAGCAAGCACTGCGGCGTGTTTGGCCTCCTCGCTTTTGCGCGGCGCGTTTACTCGCATATTGTTGCGCTGCTCAAACCCCTCCAGCCCGTCATCCCGGTCGCGCTTGCTGGCTTTCGGGCAGTAGAAGAACCGGGCGGCTGACTTTTCGGCTTCACCTGGGAAAAGTTCGGTGACATCGGATGACCCGTCGTGGATCAGGTTGGCGGGCCAGCGACCCGGGGGGTTCTTTCTCTCCACGCGCTTCTCACGACCTACGGTCCTCCACCCGGAGGCTGTGGTGGAGGTCGGAGACCTCAGGGTGATTGTTTGATCCGTCCCCACCCGACACCCGCCGACGTTCAGCGCCCCCGTACCGTGCGTGAGGACGTTCGCTGTGACAGTCCCGATGAGGGGCTTCCGGGCCAGAGTGATCGGCTCCAGGGCCGGCTTGAGGGCGGTTCCCCAGCCCTGCCAGTCTCCGTCCAGGTTCTTCGACTTTGGGAACCCGGTGCCGTAAACCCAGGCGATCATGTCGCGGATCTCGAACCCGGCGTCCTCGATACGGACAGCCATGCGGTGCTGGGTGCGGGTCCCGGAGAAGGCCAGCATGTGGCCGCCCGGCTTCAGGACGCGCAGGCATTCAGCCCAGATCTCCGTGGAGGGGACGTCGTAGTCCCACTTCTTCCCCATGAAGCTGAGGCCGTAGGGCGGGTCCGTGACGATGCTGTCGACGGAGTTGTCGGGAAAGTCCGTGAGGACCTCCAGGCAGTCTCCGAGGTGAAGTTTGAATGACATCTGCTCTCTCCTTCAGGCGTCTTTGTCGGGTGTGGCTTTAATGGTGATGGGGCTGAACAGGAACTGAACCTTAGCGGCCCCTGTGGCCTCCATCAGGCTCTGGGACAGGGCCAGCTGATCCTCCTGCGCTGGGCACTGCCCGGGGAGGGCGGTGGAGTAGGTG
>Ga0208643_1000976_pt1 | contig 17194 bp, 25 predicted proteins | sample VirMetDEL_Nov_12_FD_184516 | JGI IMG/M metagenome (GOLD analysis project Ga0208643, IMG submission 184516) | Aqueous microbial communities from the Delaware River and Bay under freshwater to marine salinity gradient to study organic matter... | ecosystem: Environmental > Aquatic > Marine >... | reverse complement strand
GTGGCTTAGAATAAAGATTGACAGCGGCAAGCGTACACTGTCACAGAACGCGCTTAAATCGGTATGGTACAAAGATATAGCTGATTTTAGGGGTGACGTGACGAGTAAAGACGTGGAAAGAGAGTGTAAACTTAACTACGGCGTGCCTATACTTCGGCGCGATGTAGCGACTAACTGGGTATATGAGCAGTCTATTGATAAGTTGCCGCATGAAAAAAAGCTGATTGTAATGGATAGGTTCGCAGTAACGTCAATAATGAGCGTTAAAGAAAAAAAAGAATACTTGAATTGTATGCAATCAGACTATCCTTTTTTGAGTAATGAAGCGTGAATATTAAATATATAGAGGCGGGGCAAGATGATTGAGAATATTAAAAAATGGGCGTCAATGAAAAAGCAAACATATCACGAAATCGGCATATTTAATGTAACCCTTACGGCGCCAGCTAATTGGGTTGGTTGGTCAATGCTTGGCGCAAAACTTTTTATAGGTTGTTTATTGTTGTTAACGATTAAGCATCTAGTATCGTGAAAATTAAAGCGGGTGATAAGATTTTAAACCTATCTGCACCATGGAGCGGTAAGGTTCGCTCAATGTCTAGGTGGTGGGTAATGGTCGATCTGCCAACGCATGAGCCGGTAACGGTAAAGCGCATTAAGATTAAATATAACTATAATTTCAAGGGCTGGGAGGTGATAGATGAAGTTACCCGCTGAAATAGAGAAAGGCAAGCCGTATTGGAAAAAAAGGCGGCGAGAATTGCTGGTTATGAGTGTTATGGGGAAAGCAACAAAGCCAAATACTGGGTGGGATGTATACCAAAAAATCCGCAAGTTTAACGGCATGACAGGGGATGAGGTTTGTCAATTAATGTATGGGTTGGTGGTGGACGGCTTTCTTAGAATTAAAGGTATTGACGACGATTGCGGATATTTTTATTGCTTGCCGGACAGTAAAAGATAACGGGGTGATAGGTGAAGGGTAAGACAAGAACCACAGCAGATATCATATTTCAGAATAAAATCGCTGAGATAGGCTGTATTGTGTGTCTGAACGAAGGTATTGAGAATCACGAGGTATCAATCCATCATATTGACGGTAGAACAAAGCCAAACGCGCATCGTAAAGTACTAGGTTTGTGTTATCCACATCATCAAGGGGTAGACAATCAAAACCCGAAAAGGTGGTTTACATTACACGGCAACAAGGCAGAATTTGAGCGTAATTATGGCAGTCAATACGATTTACTTAGCCAGTGTATGGAGTTGATATGTTCGGATTAAAGATAAAGCCTTTATCGGTTAATAAGGCATGGAAGGGAAAGCGGTATAAGACCGATGAATACAAAGCATACGAAAAGGCTGTATTACTTATGTTGCCAAAGATAGAAATGCCAGAGGGAAATCTTCATGTATCACTAGAGTTTGGATTTAGCAATAAAGCGAGCGATTTGGATAACCCCATAAAGCCGTTTATTGACATACTGCAAAAGAAATACGGGTTCAACGATAGCAGAATACATAAGTACGACCTAACGAAGAAGAAAACGATTAAGGGCGCAGACTACATTCTATTCGATATTAAAGAGGCTGAACTATGAAATTAGGTGAAAAACAAGAACTATTCGCACGGCTAACCCCAAGCTTGTACGCTAAAGCCCATGAATTAGGGTTTGAGATACGCAAGGGCGATGCATTCCGTGATCCCCGTGTACATGGTAAGTTTGGAGAAAAGAAAGGTTATGGTCATAAGAATTCATGCCACAAACTAAAGCTAGCAGAAGATTTAAACCTATTCAAAGATGGTCAATGGCAAACACAAACATCCGACCATTTAGAGTTAGGGGTGTGGTGGGAAGAGCAGCATGAGCTATGCCGATGGGGTGGTCGATTCAATGACGGGAATCATTACTCTTTAACGCATTGGGGGGCGATGTAATCATTTTCGTGACGCCAAGAAAATGATATAATACAACCAAGAGTATTGCAGGCCGCGTAATTGATTGCCCGGTAAACGTTCGAGATAACAGCGCTCGGCACTCTTGGTTTATGTAGGCTGCTTAGATGAGAGCGCTGGTAGCTGATTGGTAAAGTGTATCTGTTCGCGGGGAAGAATGCAGGTTCAAATCCTGCCCAGCACTCTCAATCTAAGCAGCTTAACAGCAGTATATTGATTATGTGGTGGCGTTAGAAGCATTTCGGTGATGCTAGAGTATAGGGTGCTAACAGAAATTCTAGAATGAGTTAGTGCTTGCGCATATCTTGACCTGAAGCGCACGGGTGAAGGCTGTTCGATTCAGCCCTAGCGTCCCTTCATAATCAATATACACAGCTTAACAATAGGGGGATATATGCCTATATTAATCGCATCAATAGTATTTACATCTATAATGTGCGCTATCATTGATCCGTATAGTGAGTATTTGAATTTTAAGGAGAATAAGTCGTGAGTTGGCAAGATATAGTTAAAGCGGTAGCCCCAACTTTAGGGATGGCATTAGGTGGTCCCATGGGTGGAGCCGCAACCAAATTCCTCACTGACAAGCTTTTAGGTAAAGACGGTGGCGACAGTAAGGATTTAGAAAGCTTTATTGTAGGGGCGAATCCTGAGCAGCTTGCGGAGCTTAAGAAGATAGATAGCGAGTTCAAGGTTAAAATGCGCGAGTTAGATATCGACGTATTTGCGCTTGAGATAAAAGACCTTGATAGTGCCCGGGCTTTGTTTAAAGTTAACATTTGGCCTCAGATCGTATTATCTGCAATATTTATTACCGGCTATTTTGCAATACTCTATATGTTGTTTTCTGGCGGCGTAGCTATATCGGAATCAATGCGTGATGTGGTCAATATCCTGTTAGGCGTATTAACCGCAGCAGTACCTCAAATATTAAGTTTTTGGTTTGGCTCAAGCCTCGGATCAAAAGAGAAAACACACTCAATGAAGGGGAAGTAACATGAGTATATTAAAACCGAAGGATAAAGCGAAAGCGCCCAAGAAGGTAGCAACCAAGAAAGCAACACCTAAAAAGGTTGTAAAAGTAGCCGTTAAAACGCCAACGAAGAAAGCGAAGAAGAAAACCGCGTGATCACTGCGGCGATATTCACATTATTATCAATAGCGGTAATGGTTAAATACTCAGATAGTACGCGATTAGTGAATACTGCCTCGGCCTTTCTTATATCAATTTATCTAGTAGTGGCACTTAATACCTTTTTTAACGTTATGGATGATAAGTTAATATTCATACTATTTGCCTATTTAAGCCTAGTTTTTGGTAATATGGCACTTAAATCATCATTTCCAGCATCAACTCCATATCTTGCACATTCAGCGGCATATTTTATTCTAGCTGTAGAGGATACAATGATCCCTAAAGGGGTAATGGATGGCTTCTACTATGAGATAATGTATGGACTTCTAGCTTTTTTAGTATATTCGGTGACTTATGATAGAATGGGTGGTATTGAACTCCGAGCTGATGATATTTTGTCTTAGCGCGGCCCCTGTACCCATTTATATAGCGAAACGCTTGTATGCACGAAGATATAGTAAACTTACACAAAAAGGTAGACGCAAACCATAAAGAAGCCTATGACAATGTTATTAAACCCTTAAATGATGTGGCTATTCAGTTAAGCAGGTTGGCTACATCTATGGATCATAGTAGCGAGATGTTTGGCAAGCTGGAAACAACCCAGAAAGAGATGGGGCAAAAGCTAAATCGGACAATCTTAGATCACTCAAACAGATTGACTACAGTAGAGTCGAATCAGTCAAACAGTAAAAATCTATGGGATAAGATCGGCTTCCCGTTATTGATGTTAACGGTTGTGGTTCTAACAGGTTTAAATTATTTCAAATAAGCATTTAAGAAAGTAAAGTTTACGTATTACTTAAATACGGCAATAGAAAGGGGAGTGTTATGTTATTACATATCAATAGCATAACCATAAAATACTATGGCAAGACCAAAGAACGCATTAAACAAGAGTAAAGACTTTTTATCGAACCGCTTGAAGGCTATGTATGGGGATGATTTTGATCCTATTATGCGAATGGCAGAGCAAGCTATGCGAATACATGGGCAAACTACAGACGTATCAGAGATTAATGATTTAAAGGCTTCTATTGAGGCTTGGGATAAGATCGCGCAATACACTACACCTAAACTTAAGGCGTTAGAGTTGAGCGGCGAGCTACAACACAAGCCCCACGAAGATTGGTTAGATTTATTAGATGGCAAGTGATTTAGAGTTCGCAAAGCGTAAACGATTAAAAGACGATTTAACGTTTTATGCTAGGAATTGCTTACAGATACGCGGCAAAGAAAAGATCCAATATTTCGAGTTAAACAAAGCCCAGTTATATATTCACGACATCCTAGAAAAACAGCTAAAAGAAACCGGCAGAGTTCGCGCTATCGTTCTCAAGGGTAGGCAGCAAGGCGTATCTACCTATGCAGAGGCTCGATTTATATGGCGAGTCACTCACTCAAAAGGTGTTAGAGCTTTTATTCTCACGCAGGAAGAAGCTGCAAGTCAAACGCTGTTTGAAATGGCTAAACGCTATTACGATAATCTCCCGGCCCCAGTAAAGCCAACGCTATCAGCATCAAACAGTAAAGAGCTGCACTTTGATAAGCTAGATAGCGGTTATAAAATCGGTACAGCTGGGAATAAGTCAGTAGGTAGATCACAAACGAATCAATTCTTTCATGGTTCAGAGGTGGCTTTCTGGCCTAATGCTGCTGAACACGCTAAAGGCATCTTGCAAACCGTCCCCAACTCCAATGGTACAGAAATAATCTACGAGTCTACCGCCAATGGTGTGGGTAACTTCTTTCATGAGCAATGGAAATTAGCAGAAAGCGGCGAGAGTGATTTTATCCCTATCTTTATTCCTTGGTATTGGCAGGAAGAATACACCAAAGTAGCGCCCGAAGATTTTACCCTTAGTGAAGATGAGGAGCTTATGGTTGAGGCTTATGGCATTAATCCTAATCAACTATCGTGGCGTAGGCAGAAAGTAATCGAATTAAGTGCAGGCGGTATGGATGGCGAAAAAGCATTCATGCAGGAATACCCTTGCAATGCTGTTGAAGCTTTCCAAGTATCTGGTGGCGATGGATTAATTAAAGCCTCTTCTGTGCTTAAAGCTAGAAATAATGAAGTTAATGGTAGTGGCCCACTTGTGGTTGGTGTTGATCCATCTAGGGGCGGCGATAGATTCTCTCTAATTAAGCGACATGGGCGAAAGGCTTACGACCTTAAGAAGTGGAAGGATGAGGAGATAGATTCGCTTGGCAAGGCTGTATCGAAGTGTAAAGCCGTATTAGATGAAGTATGCCCGATAGCAAAGAAAAAGCCCGACATGATGTTTATAGACGCGGGCGGTGGTGCTGACTTAGTTGATCGGCTACATGAGTTAGGATATGAAGATCGAGTTAAGGCTATTTGGTTTGGATCCTCCCCTTTAGATGATCAGCGCTACAAGAATAAACGCGGTGAAATATGGGGTTTATGTAATGAGTGGCTTACTGATGAAAATTTAGAGGTTCAAATACCTGATGATAATGAACTACATGCCGACCTTATAGCTTCACCCTATGATAGAGATTCGCATGATAGAATGGTACTATGGCGAAAAGAGCGTATTAAATCAAAGTATGGTTATTCTCCAGATGATGGTGATGCGCTTTGTTTAACGTTCGCGGAACCAGTTAACCAAAACCAAAACATAGCAATGAACTATAAAACCCCTTGGTGAGACAATGTTAGATTATACAGATATTACAGTTGTTAACGATCAGCTAGGTCAGTCACAAGATGCCGACTCTGACCAGCGCGACATGGTGAGAGAAGAGCGTGACTTTCTTTACGTTAAGGATGGCCAGTGGGATCCTAGAACAGTAACCAAGATGGGAGACAAATACCGTGGCACGTTTGACAAGTGTAACGTGGTTGTTAATGGTATCGTCGGTGAAATGGATGCGGCAAACTTCGACATCAAGATACGCCCTAGTGGTGGCGATGCCACTAAAGAATTATCCAAGACTTATGATGGTTTGATACGAAATATCGAAACGATGAATAACGCCAGCAGAGTTTATGCGAGCGCTGGCCGTGATATGGTTGCGACCGGCCTTGGGGGCTGGGAAGTTGGCATGGATTGGATTGACGCTGACTCTTTCGATCAAGATTTTACTATCAAATGGATTCCTGACTACGTTAACCGTGTATGGTTTGATGCTGCTTCGATACAGCAAGACGCAAGCGATGCTCGACACGTATTTAGTTTAGATAATCTATCCGTAGATGAATACGAGACACAATTCCCTGATGGCTCCAAGCAATCTATCGGCAGCGATAAAGCTTACGATACATTCACGAATAAACCGGATTTCATTACTGTTGGCCGTATTATCTACCGTCAACCGATTATCAAGAAGTTAGTCCAAATGACTGATGGCTCGGTATATGAGCGTGATGAAGAATTTGAGTCTATCGTCGATGATCTGGCAGAGCAGGGCATTACGGTAGAGCGAGAGCGTGACAAGAAAAGCTATAAAATAGTTAGCCGTTTATTTGATGGTGGTGCTTTCTTAACGGACGCACAAGACACAGTATTTAAAGATTTGCCTATTATTCCCACTTATGGCAATTTTAACGTTGCTGATAGCAAGGTAATCTACAAGGGCGCTATCCGTGACCTAATGGATGCACAGCGAGCATATAACACGTTTAGATCGGCAGAAGTGGAGAATGTAGCGCTATCACCACCCGATGCGTTATGGGTAAGCAGGCAGCAAGCTAAAGTACCTGCTGATCTTGCAGCGATGGAGAATATGTCGGTCAGCTCACAAAGAGCATATTTTTATACTCCTGATCCAATGGCCCCCGGCGCACCACAGCGATCTGGCGGCGCAGTTATTCAAGGTGGCGTACAGCAAGCAATACAAAACAGCCTTGATGATATATCAACCACAGCGTCACGTTCACCTCTTGCAAATGGCGAGGGTGGTGGAGGCATGTCTGGCGTTGCTATCCAATCGTTACAGAACAAGATGGACACAGGCACAATCCATTACTTTAGACCGCAAGAGGTCGCTATCTGCCGTACAGCAGTAGTTATAGTTAATGCCTTACCTGATGGTTACGACTCAACAGCACAGAAAAGAATGCTGAATGAAGATGGCTCTTTTGAAATGATCGAGCTGAATAAAAGCGTTGTTGATATGGCGACAGGTCAAACGGTTAAGCTTAATGATTTAACGCAAGGTAAATACGATGTTACTTGCAGTGTTGGTAAAGCGTTTAAGAATCGTCAACAGGAATCAGTAGAAGCGTTCGCACAGTTGAGCCAATTTATACCGGGCTTTGGTGAATTAACAGCGGATCTACAGCTTAAGAATATCGAAGCCCCGGGTGCAGACCTAGCGGCTGAACGTATACGCGGCAGATTAATCCAAAGCGGCACTATTCCAGAGTCACAATTGACTGATGAAGAGCGCGAACAAATGCAACAGGCTCAACAGGCGGCAGCACAACAGCCACCAGAGCAAACCCCGGAGCAGAAGATAGCAGACGCTGAGATAGGGCGCGTACAGGCTGAGACAGCTGACGTGCAAGTTAAGGCGCAGCTTAAGCAGGAAGAGCTGCGCATTAAAGAGCAAGATAGCTTATTGAAAAATCAGAATGCAGCCGATAAGCTACAGCTTGATGAGCTAACCTTAATGCTAAAACAACAAGCGCAGCAGTCTAGCGAACAGCAAGCGATGAATAAGGCCATGATGGACGGCCAAGCCTCGATTATTGATAACCTTAACACTCAAGCGCAAACCTTGAAGATACTAGGTGAATCAATGGGAGCTGACGCTATTATCAGTCCTACAGGTGTAGAAGCTTACTCGCAACAGGCAGAATTGATTACAGAGCAGCAAGAAGAAATGGACTGATTAACCTAAGCCTCTTTACCGGGGCTTTTATTGGTGTATACTGTTAAACACATTAACAGAGGGGAATAAAATGACTAACGAGATGAAGCTATTAACAGCGTTATGTGATGCGCTAGGGTTTGATGTTGAAGCGCGACTAGTTAAAAACGTGATGCCATATAATAACCCCATATACGAATACAAGCTAACCAAGAGGGTTGAGGGATGAGCAAAGGCAGCAAGCAAAGACCAACAGATAAAGATAGGTTCAACGCTAACTTTGATCGTATATTTGGTGAAAAGAAGAAACCAAAGAAGGATAAGAAGAAATGAAAACATTCACAGCGCGAGACTTTAACGAGAAGCGGCAGCAAATACGCGAAGCTATCAAAGAGGGTGGCTGTATTATCGAGTATAAGCTGGCAAGTAGAGAGCCTGATTTTAAAGCGGTTATATTGCCTATTGAGGCTTATAATCAGCTAAGTGATGTAAAGATAGCGGCAAGCCATCCCAGAGCTAAACAGGTAGATATTATTGACCTTGCCCCGCCAAGCGAGGCGCTATCTTATAAGGGGAAAGAGTGATGGATATACTTATTGTCGCCTTCGTCTTAGCTGCCTTTTTAGTGAAGCTCTACGTTGAAGCCCTTCTATAAAAAACCCTAATATCGTCACAGGCCGCTTAATTGCGGTTTTTTTACGTCTACACTATAGCCTTTGCCTATCTGTTAAACGGTTTACATAAATACTGACTATGTGATAATGAGGGTACATGTACGCGACCTTTTCGCGGCTGCAAGAGATTTACACTATGAATGAGCTACAAAACGAAGACAACGGTATTACCTTTGACGAACCAGAAGCACAAGAAGTGCTGACGGTAGAAGCGGAGCAACCCGAAGTTAACGAACCAGCGGCATTAGCCCCCGATAGCCCTGAAGAGGGTGAAGAAAATACAACGGATAGCGTAGAACAGGAAAATACCCCCGAATGGCATGAAAAGAAATTTAAAAAGATAACTTTTCATCGTCGACAGGCAGAGCGGGAACGTGATGCTTTAAGGGAAGAAAACGAGAGATTAAAAGCTAGTTCTCAACCTGTTTTATCAAATGTCGATATTCCCCCTATACCCGACTCGTGGGATGATAATTACGAGGCTAAGATACGGGAAAGAGATACCGCTATTCAGCAGAAAGCTAGGTTTGAAGTTTCAGAAGCACAGAAGCTAGAACGCCAAGCCGATGCACAACGACAAACAGAGCGGGAGCACTTTAACCGACAGCAAGAGTTAAGCGAAACATTAACATCTAACAGTAAGAAGTTAGGTATTGATAAAGTGGTGCTAGATAAGTCCCAAACCATATTGGCTCAGCAGATCGAAGATTCTAAAAAAGATATGTCTAGAATCGTCGATCGCCTTATGACTGATCCAATGGGTGGGTTAATGATCCAGTATCTAGCCACTAATCAATGGGACATGCACGATATTATATATGCAAGTCCAGAAGATGCGGGTTTTTTACTTGCAGAAGTTAAACAAAAAGCCGCTCTACTTAAACCAAAATCAAGTAGCGCCCCAAGCCCTGCCATAACTTTAAACGGCAGAGCAGCCCCCCAACGCGAAAGTTGGGACAAAGGCAATACTTACGAATAGGAGTAGTCACTCATGGCTAACAACTTAAGCAGTAATACCACAACGCCACTAGCTAAAGGGTTTTTGAAAGCAGTAGAAAGTACTCGTGTACTAACTAAAGCCGTCAATACTCAATTGTTAAGTGGTAAATTTAACCCTTCTTCTGGCTCGACTGTTGATTTTAAACGTTCGCACCAGTACAACGCTATTGAAACGGCTGGCGGCGATATTTCCGGTTCAACCAAGTCTGATATTATCTCAGGTAAGGCGACCGGTACAGTTCAAAGCATGATTACCGTTGCGACAGAATGGTCTATTCTCGAAGAAGCTATCGAGCTTGACCAACAAGATCAAATCCTAGCGCCTATGGCGCGCGAGGCGATCACTAAGTTAGAAACTAACCTTTCAAGCTATATGCTTAAAAACGGTAACCTTTCTTACGGTACAGTTGGCACAGTAGCTGATGCATGGTCAGACGTTCAGCGTACAGGTGCATTAATGCAATCTGTCGGTGTTCCTAGTGATTCCCCGTGGAATTACGTTATGAACCCATTTACTGCTGGTGGTTTGGCTGATGCTCAAACTGGCTTAACTGCAGCTGATGGCTTAGTTCGCACAGCTTGGGATTCTGCACAGATCAATCGTGACTTTGGTGGCATGCGTGCAATGACTTCTAGTTCATTGTCTACCTACACCACTGGAGCTGGTGCGGATCGTGCCGGTACTTTGAGCGGTAACCCTGATGTGACTTACGTTACGCACAAAGACACTATGCAGCAAACTCTAGCGGTTACTGGTATGGATGCAGTGTTGCCAATTAAAGCTGGTGACGTGATTGAAATTACAGGTCGTAATCGAGTTAACCTTGATAACGGTATTGTGGTATTTGATCAAGCTGGCGCGGCTGTTCCTTTCCGTGCGACTGTTGTAGCTGATGTTACATTGTCAGGTGGTGCGGGTAACATTGTTATCTCTGGCCCAGCTATCTTTGAAGCTAACGGTCAATACAATACTGTTGATAGTGCGCCTATTACTGGTGACGTTATTACAGTGCTTGGTGCAGCATCTACAGTTTATCAACCAAACATGTTCTTCCATGAGCAAGCGTTTGGCCTTGGTACTGTTAAGCTACCTAAGTTGTTTTCTACTGATACAGTAGCGACTACTAACGATGGCTTCTCGTTGCGTGTATCACGTTACGCCGATGGTGACGCGAATACTCAGAAAGTACGTTTTGATATACTTCCTGCTTTCGCTACCTTTAATCCGTTCTTTGCGGGTTCTGGTTGGGGTTCTTAATCCTTGTGGGGGTGTAAAAGCCCCCTTTATTTATTAGAGGTTATTATGACAACATGGTTAAAGCCTTCGGGCAGCACGATCGAATTGAATGACACTAAAGAAACTACTGAAAAAGCGTTATCTTTAGGATGGGAAAAGAAACAAGCAAGCAAGCCAAAGAAACAAGAAAAGGCTGTAAGGTATGACCGAAACAGCAAGTGATATAATACTTGATGCATTAAAAGAGATTGTTGCCATACCTTCTGAGGCGGCTGTAGGCTCATACGAGGCACAGGTAGGAATCTTTTATTTAAACGCTATGATGCATGATTTTTCTATCAATGGTATTAATATCGGTTATACGATTATTGATAGTTTAGGTGATACGATTACAGTACCTGATTCAGCACTTGAGGCCATGGTAAAAAACCTAGCTATTGAGATGTCGCCAGTTTTCAAAGAAACACTTACAAGCCCAGATTTATTCCAGCAAGCGCAGGACGGGATGTCTACACTACTACAGATATCAATGCCCACTATAGCCAATGCGGCTTATCCTTCAACGCTTGCGATGGGATCGGGCAATGATTATGGCCTATGGGGCAATACGTTCTATTCTGGTCTACCTAATCAAATACTAACCGAAAACAACGGCTATATAGCTCCAGAGGATGCAGATGCAGGCTAGAGAAGTTATAACAAGGGCGTTTGCCGAGGTTACGCAATCCAAAGCACCTATTCAAGATGTAGAGCTTAGCGATGGCTTACGGTATCTTAATCGCATGATGGCTAGACCTGAGTTTGTAGCTCTTGGTTATACGTCATTATCTAGTGTTGACGATCAAATGACCGTGGTGAATGGTGTGATATTGGGCATGGTAAAAAACCTTGCGCTTACACTATGGCCGCAATACTCAACCACTCCGGTTAACCCAATTATTAAATTCTCTGCTTACAGATCGCTAGGTACAATGCTGGCACAAGCAATTACAATTATTCAGCCTGCACAATTCCCCTCAACCACACCAATGGGTTCTGGGAATTATGATGGGCGCTATACAGATCCTTTCTATTCTAACGCGGAAGGCCAGAGCACATACATAGGCACGGAAAATGACTAATAATACGGTAAAAGGCACAAAGAAAAGCGCGTTTACAGGTTCGACTACTATTCCAAGCGGTGCATACTTGGATTTTGTTGTTAATGGTCAGAACTTACGCATTCTTGATACTGATTTTTATGCTGCATTAGGCGTTACTGGTACGCTTGCGCAAGACGGCGACCCAAGCGGTGTACCTGTACTTGATGTGCAGGGTGCAGTTAATGCTATACGCAATATTGCTGGAGGCTTTGGCATTACCGTGGCTGTTGATGCTTATAACGGCATTACATTATCTACCAGCTCTACTTTTGACCAAACTGGTGCAACGTTAGTTGATGATATAACGGCATCGTCTCCTGTATGGCGTAGTATTGTTGGCGGCACAGGAATAACCGTTACAGGCGCAACAAGCACAATCACTTTGGATGCAGCTGTTGCCAGTAAGGTTGTGATCGTTACTACGGGATCACAATTAACGGGATCGCTAGATTCAACCAAGCAATACATTATCGACGGTATTATTAATATGACCGGATTAGGTACGATAACCGTTCCTGCTGGCGGTCTTAGTATTAGAGGTCACGACTTCAATATCTCTCAATTAACGTCAACTACTGCTGGTCATGTAATGTTTACCGGCACTGGATCGGTAAATGCTGTTGATGTTGGCTTAACTGTTACTGGTGCAGGGTCTAGCATGTATAGCCTTACGGGCGCGACAGGCAATGAAGCTATTGAGATGACAAGAGTGAATTACAATAATTGTGTTTCTCTTGGTGAGATTGATGGATATAGACAAGGGTTAGAAACTGATACAGGCAGATTTGGCGGAAATCCTTCACTTACATTAAGTGGCGCGTGGTCGGGCTTTAGAGTTACCACCTCAATCGTTAGATCATTAGATAATGCTGTAGCTACCCCTTTGTTTAAAGCGGGAACAGCTCTTACTTTTAGCGATAGATTTTTATCTGATATTAATGCAGATTTAGGCACTTTAGCGGCGCTTACTGACTTCGTCGCCGCTAACTTTACTAACTCTTCAAGCTTTGTTTTAAAAGGCTGTCTAATAAAACGAAACAATATTATAAATGCTGATGATACAACTATAAATACAGGGCTATCACAAGTTGATCTGGCTTGCGATTGGGCTAGCAATTCAGGAATATCAAACACATTTGAGGGCGGAAGAATTGACGTGACAACGGCGGCAGCTACCGCATTAAGTGGTGTTGCTATAGGTGCGTTTCTTGATCTTGCTGGAACGTTTACCGCATCCGACTTACAGCACTTCGATTCTCCTTCTAACGGTCAGCTTAGGCATTTAGGGGTAGACCCTAGGGAATATGATTTCTTTGGTGATATAGTTATTGAAGGTACGGCAGGCGATGTGATAGAGGTGAAAGTAGTTAAGTGGGATAATTCAGCATCAGGATTTGTTGACGTTATGATACAGTCAAGAGAGGTTAATAATTTCACTGGCTCAACTGATGCTGCTTTTTTTAGCTTAAATAACAATACTATTTTAGATGAGAATGATTACCTAAAATTACAGGTTGCCAACACTACAGCAGCGCGTAATGTAACGGCGAAGCTAACAGATTATTTTATAATCGAGGCTAGATAATGAGAACAACGCTACCAATAGCAGCGGGCTTCTACACTTCTGACGCATTGCCTTTAAGCGCCCAAAGAGCGGTTAACTGGCGGCCTTCTGTGCCTCAGTCGGCTACCATCACGGATGCTAACTTGTTTAGCACTGAGGGTATTACAGCGCTTATTGCAGGCAGTGTTCTTGATGAGTGCAGAGGGGCGCATGTACTCGCTGGCATCCCTTATTTTGTTATTTCTAATACGCTGTTTAGGTTAGAGCGAACTATTGTCGCTGGTGCTGATGTTTACACTACTGTTTCGGTTGGCGTAATAGATGGAGTTAGCCGTGTTTATATGGCAGATAACGGCACTCAATTATGCATTGTCGCTATTCCAGATACGGTAACAGCAGGTAAAAGCTATATTTTCACGGCATCACCAGATACATTAACAGAGATTACAGACTCTAATTTTGATGGTCCAGCCTCTAGTGTTATTTATACTGATGGCTATTTCTCATTCCATAAGTCAGATGGCAAGAAGTTTTTCAATTCTCCGTTAAATAATGGTCTTACTGGTTATGACCCGCTAGATTTTAATGTAGCAGAGGTGGATCCAGACCAGATTAGAGGCCAGGGTGTTCTTAATGGTCAGCTCTACATTTTCGGCTCAGAAACAATCCAGCCTTTTAGGAATGTCGGCCGCGCACCTTCACCTTTTGCGCCTATCGTTGGTGCTGCCATTGATATCGGTGTATTTTCTCCGCAATCAATTGTTAAGTTTGGCGGCGGTCTTGCGTTTGTTGGTGGTGGTGTTGATGAATCTCCAGCGGTTTGGCTGGTTTCAGGCGGTCAACAAAGAAAACTATCGACTATCGCAATAGAAAATGAATTATCAAAGCTATCTATCGAAGAGCTGGAAGGCCAATTATTTTCATGGGTTTATGCTGAATCAGGCGCTTACATGCTTGGGGTATCAACACAATCAACGTGTTATGTTTACGACTTAACCAATAACCGTTGGCACGAACGACAATCTATTGACGGTGCAAGCCTTTCGGCTTACAGGGTTTCGCATATTGTTACAGCTTATGGGATAACGATTGTTGGAGATTCTCAAACTGGCAATATTGGCGAGCTAAGAGAGGATGAGTCGCTCGAGTATGGGATTTTAACTCCGAGACTTATAACATCGCGCCCTTTTGATAACTCCGGTAATGCCGTAAATGTGGCATCTATCGAGGCTGTTATTGAGGCTGGAGTAGGTCTAGCGAACGACTTAAAAATACAAACAGGAACCAATGCGGCAGGAAATGCTATTTTTGCAACCGGCGGCTCAGATCCCAAGATTACATTTTCTTGGTCGGATGATGGCGCAAGAACTTATGACGGTTTTATATCTCGCTCAATGGGCAAGATCGGCGAGTACTTACATCGTCCAGTGTGGAATAGGCTTGGTAGGTTTGCACGCCAAAGAGTGTTACAATTCGAAGTGTCAAGCCCCACGAAGGCTACATTAATAAAGGTTGAAGCAGACATTGGCTGAGTTCATACAAGCACCAGCAATAACCGACAAGATCATTCTAGATGGCTTCCCTAGCGTCCAGTTTGCTACATGGATGGATCAGGTAACGGAAGCGATTAAACCACCTCTCGTTGGATCTGGAAGCCCAGAAAGCGTAGTGATTGCAACTGTTGGCCGATGGTATGTTGATACGGATAGCTCAGGCACTGGGATTTACTTAAAAAATACAGGCGAGGGTAATACTGGATGGATAGCGAGATCATAATAGATAATTTTCTGAATGATTTTGAATCGTTTCGTATTCATTGCGATGATGTCAGTTATGACGGAGTTGTAAACCCAGAAGACGGAGTTTTTTATCCCGGCGTTAGTTTAGATATCCCCAAAAGCATAGAGGCAGAAGTTATAGCAAGAACTATAAATTCAATTGGTCGAGACATTAAGGTTAACGCTTTATTTCTTAGACTTAGCACTAATGGTATGGATGCGCCCCATCAAGCACATACTGATGCCGTTATGGGGTCTTATAGTTTAATGCTGTATATTAATAGGCTTGAAGATTGCGAGGGTGGAACATCACTTGTGTTGCATAAAAAAACAGGCTTATGTAGCACGCCGATCAATGAGAAGCAGTTAAAAGTATGGCAGGACGACACCAATAATGAAGAAGCGTGGCAGATAACGAATATAGCCGCAATGATTCCAAATAGGGCGTTTATATTTGACGCTGATTTAATGCACAGAGCAGAGCCGGTAGGTGGCTTTGGTGATAACGAGAGAAACGGGCGGCTAGTGCTGACAATGTTTTATGATTAGAGATTGCGAAACAAAAGATATTCCGGCCATTATTGAAATGAGCAGGGAATTCTGGAAGCACACTATATATAAAGCGGAGCCTCTGCAAGATGATGCTGTACACGCCATGACTGAAAAGTGTATGGATGACGGCCTTTGCCTGGTGTTAGAGATCGACGGCGCTGTAGAGGGTTTCGTTTGCGGCATTAAAGGCCCACTGTTAGCTAATTTCGACGTTGTATCTGGTACTGAGCTGGCTTGGTGGGTCAATGAAAAATTCAGGAATACTGGCGGGGGCTTAAAGCTTCTTAGGGAGATCGAAAAAAGCGCTAGACGCGAAGGTATTAAGTATTGGAGCATGGCCTATATGGAATCCTCCATGCCTGAGTCCATAAAAACTATTTATGATTCTATGGGTTATAAGATAAACGAAAGTTTATACACAAAGGTATTGTAAGATGGCAGCTATAACAACGGCAGTGGTCGGAGCGGCGCTTGTAGTTAAAGGTCAGCGTGACACAAAAAAAGCAAATCAAAGGGCTGCTGACCAACAAAGGCAAGCGGCGTTACAGTCTGCAAAACTTTTGGATGCGGCAGGTAGAGCTAGTGAAGCGGATATTTTACGCCAAAGCGTATTAGCGTCTGAAACATCAGATCGTGGTGCTGCTGAGGCATCGGCGCAACTAGATCCATTTGCAGATTTGCAGGCAATAGAACGCGCACAAGAAGAGTTTATAGGTAATTTACCTGTAAGTGGTGCTATTGCTGATTCAATTCGATCTGCGTCAACTGATTTTATTAGAAATAAACCTGAAATGTTTAATTTGTCGCCCGTTGTTAGCCGTGAAGTTGATCGGCAGGGTGATTTATCAGTTAGCGCGGCTAGTCCAGATTTCAGGCAGTCATTATTGTCGGCAGGCCAGCAAGGTTTGGCGGCTACATCGGATCAGGCACAACTAGAGCGGTCAAGACTTCAACGCCTTGCTGACTTAACCGGCAGTACAGCATCACAAAGGGCTGGAGTTTTAGTTGGTGCAGCACCTCAACTAGCTCAATTACAAGCAAGCGGTAACGAGGCGCGGCTATTGTCAGAAGTGGCAGGCCAGCGAGCAAACACACAAACAGCGGAATCGGTAGCAGGTTTAGCGGGACAGATACAGCAAATACAAAAAAACAAAGTTAAAGCAAACCCTTTCGGGGCTAGTGGCTTTGAAGGGACTGGGGGAATATAATGGCTATTACTGGATTTTCATCGGTTGCAGCGCCGGTAGGTGGCTTTGAGACTATTGATGATTTAATAACGGCTAGAACGCCTCAAGCATTAAGTATATTGCAGCA
>Ga0208643_1000975_pt1 | contig 17201 bp, 14 predicted proteins | sample VirMetDEL_Nov_12_FD_184516 | JGI IMG/M metagenome (GOLD analysis project Ga0208643, IMG submission 184516) | Aqueous microbial communities from the Delaware River and Bay under freshwater to marine salinity gradient to study organic matter... | ecosystem: Environmental > Aquatic > Marine >... | reverse complement strand
TAGCATTGGTGTAATCTCCACTTTATTTGATATATCACGCAAATAATGCTCAACTAATAAACAAATATCAACTAGATAAAACTAAGCGATGCAGTGACAAAATAACTATTTTTTGTCCTTGTTTAACAGCTTATGTTTATCTTAGTTAAAGGCTACATTTCTCAACTGGTAGACTTGAAAAATCGTTCGAGAATGAATGCTCTCAATTCTTTTTCATATTCAGGAAAAGCTCCTCTAACCAAATAAAACTTATTGATATTGGATAGTTTTTTATAAACATCTTCTTCCATATCTAGTGCTTTAGCAACTCGGCTAAATAATATTGCCATAGCGCTGTTCATACAAGATTTTGAAAAGTCATCTTGAGCTATTAACATATTTTCTAACTCATTCAAATCGTCGGAACTGTGAAGATAATTCCCTACTAAGGATAAATCTATGTCACTCATTCAATTATTCTCCTATAACTTTGATTCATTACTAATAGACAACCAAAGCTGATTGCCCGCACCTGATAAACATAACACCTAAATAATGCCCTTTTGAGTGACTGTTAGGGCTACTGACTCTCTAGCATAACCCCCAAGTTATTCCATTTTTCCAATATAACACTATTAAGTGAGTTGGATACCGCATCAATAGACTGCCCAACCAATGCAGCAGCAGTGTTAAACCCTTGTACACTTGAATTAACTTCTATTTGCATCGAGCCTTGACCAAATACATGTGAAACGCCATCTATTGGGTTTGTATAACCTTTGAATAAGCCGCGTAAAATGCCACTTGAACCTGAATTTTGTTCTAGAACATTTAGATGAGAAACAGCTAAAACAGTTAATTCATTTAAAAGACATAGAGTTGAATTAAGCTCATGAATTATATGTGACTTAATAAAGCCGGAGCAAAAAAAGTCTGTTATATACGATTGTGCTTCGAGTTCTGAATAATGATTCTCAGCTAAAATAATTGATGCATTATTTTTTAGTTCATCCTCAACTTTATAAATTACTGTATGTAACTCATTTTGAATTTTGGCTACATCGAGAGAAATTAGGCCTCTCATTGACTTTTTTCGATCTCCATTAGGATTGCTTAAAAGAGATGATATATCGGATAAAAACAAAGAATTGAATTGTGTAATAAGAAAGCCAATATCTTCCTTGAATTTGTCTGCATCCCAATATGAATTAGAACTCATAAGCTAAACCTCCTTGCAGCCATAACAATGTATTAACGCGTATTTCGAATTAAACCGTAGACAATAGGGATTAATTCAATCACGAATAATACTTTTTTATAATATTTTTAGTAACTTACCAGTAAGTTTACTGGTGTTCAACTTCATCGGTGAGTTTACATAACGAGCGGTGAGCTATTTGAGCCAAATCATGGCATGTTATGTAAATGTTTAAAACTAAGTTGATCGAGTTAAATATAATTAAAACAATAACTTGCTTAGTTTTAGTGAAGTAAGTAAGCCTATAGTGTTTATTACCTAAGGTGGCAAATTACTTGGTGAATTTTAAATCTTAAACCTTAAACATTATGCATAGCCAACCATTCGGGCTATTACGGTGATGCAAGTAAAAAGCCGTGCGCTATAGGTTAAAGTTATCAGGTATATAGTTTCTTTCGAGTTCTTTGGTGAGTAAAGAACTCATTAGTGCCCGTAAAGCTATCGGTTTAACTATTTTTCTTAGGTAACCCATATCGGCTTGTTGAGCTTGTACTAAAACGCTTTCGTCGGTTGTGGCGGTGATCAAAATCGCCGGTAGAGGGTAGTGGCTTATGGCGCGTAAATGCTTTATCAACTCAATGCCGTTGAAGTTAGCGATATCATGATTGCTGTCTTTAGGTTGCTTAGGAATAAAAGCCGAATGGGATGATAATATGTTCGCGGTATTTTCTGTGACTAATTGATAGTCAACTAAGACTATATCGATTTCTTCTTCGTGATTTTGATAAATTTCAATCGCTTGTTCAGCACTTATTGCGCTGTACACTTTACATTTCCATGCCGATAATAAGTCATTCATGCCTGACAATACCGCCGCTTCGTTATCAATACATAAAACACTAACACCCTGTAAGGTGGTGCTTGCGCGTAAAGGTTTGGCTTGCTGCAATGTCGGTGCCGCCGCCATTGGAACACTGACGCTAAATAAACAGCCGTGGCCAGCTTTTGAGATTAACCCTAGCTGATGATTTAAAATTTCAGCTAGGCTTTGCGCGATATTCAAACCTAATCCTAAGCCCTTGGGCCCAACTAGTTGTGTTGAAAGCTGGGTGAATTGTTCAAATACTTGTTGCTGCTTATCTTCAGGTATACCGGGACCGTTGTCTAACACTTGTAAACAAAGGTACTGCCCTTTGCGGCGACAACCCAGTAATACCTTACCGTTACTCGCGTAGCGAAAGGCATTACTCAAGAAGTTTTGAATAATGCGTGATAATAGCGTGAAGTCACTTTTAATATACAAGTCGCTTGAAAAGCAATGAAAGTCAATTTGGTAATCTTTGCTCAATGCACAGAACTCAGAATGCAGCATAGAAAACAGTTTTTTTACCGCAAATGTACTGATATCGGGGCTGATATTACCGCTTTCTATCCGCGCTATTTCGTTTAAATCTAACAATAAATTATTGGCAATTTCTAGCGAAGTATCAATTTGTTTGATTTGTTCGCGTTCTTGCTTGGTTACTTTTGTACTTAAACTGACCGCAGAGGAGAAAAGGCGAGCGGCCGATAATGGTTGTAATAAATCATGACTACAGGCGCGCAAGTATTGGCTCTTTTTTAAGTGCGCTTGTTCGGCTTTAAGTTGTGCATTGGCTAAGTCTTGATTGGCTTTTTCAAGTTCTAGGTTGGCTTGTTCAAGCTCTTTCGTTCGGCTTAACACCCGACTCTCCAGGTCGGTATTTTCTTCTTTTAGGTATTTTTCAGCGCGTCGGTATTCAGTAATATCGGAAAAAATCATCACAAAGCCGCCACCGGGAATTGGGTTTCCTTCTATGTTAATTATTTTGCCATTTGACAATTTACGTTCCGATTTGTGCTTGCTGCCTGCTCTTATGAACTGCAAACGCTTTTGTACTTGTGCGTCAATGTCATGAATGTAGCGCTTTTGATTACTGAGATTAAAGCGAATAACGTTACTAACATGGCAACCAATATAGATAAAGCCAGGCGGGTAATTGAAAATGTCTAAGTACTGTTTATTCCATGCGACTAAATTTAAATTGCCATCAATAACAGAAATACCTTCGCTAGTGTTTTCAATGGCTCCTTGTAGTACTGAACGGCTAAATTCTAATTGTTGGCTTGAGTTGTCTTCAACAATTTTAGCCACTTGATCAAAGGCGATATCACGACCACCAAGGGCAAAGGAAATAACCAGTTTTGCTGACGCTGAGCCGATAACGCTAGCAAGGGTATGCTCGGCATGAAAGATCAGGGCTTCATTGTAGCTTTTTTGTTTTTTATTTTTATGTACAGAATTAAAGCTCTCAAAACACTCCGATGACTTTTCCTGACCAATAAATCTGGCGACTAAATACTCTAGCTCTCGAATATCAATTCTGGGCTGTTTAGGTAAATGAGATTGCGGGTGCTGGTCTTGCTTGTAGAAAAACTTACTTTGCATTTCTTCGCGGATGCTTTGCCGCGTGAGCAAGGAAACAATCACTAATACGAGAATGTTAATGAGAAGACCTATCAGCGTGACAATGGTGGTAGCGGAGAATGCTGAATTTGCTAACGGATGGGTATAAAAACCTAATTGGGGTAACAAATTAAATATAATCCAGATAGAAAAACCACTGCCTATGCCCCAGAGTACGCCCTTATGAGTGGCGCGGCGCCAGAAAAAAGCCGCAATGAGTGCCGGTCCAATTTGCGCTATGGCACCAAAGGCAACTTCACCCAAAGAAGAAAGGGTATCGGGTGGTGATAACAAAAGCATGCCATAACTTAAGGTGATCACGGTGATCACTAAGGCTTTGCGAATACGCAATAATCGCGATTGAAAATGTAAAAAATCATGCTGTTTTTGCGGCGATAGCTTGAACATTAACGGAAAGACAATCTCGTTGCTTAACATAGTGCTTAAGGCAATTGTCGAGACAATAACCATAGAGCTTGCAGCTGAAACTGCGCCGAGGAAGGCAAATAATGACAGCCAAACTTGGCCATTATAAGCGGGTAAAAATAATACGTAAGCGTCTGGCTCTAAAGATTGGCCATAGTTTAAAGTGCCAGCAAGCCCGATAGGACCGGCAAAAAATGCAAATACTAAAATATATGCCGGCAACCACCAACGCGCCAAGTTACTATTTTTTTGTTCTTTAATTTCGACAAACATCACTTGAAACTGTCGCGGTAAACAAAGGAAGGCTGACATAACAATAATCAGTAGTCCTACCATGTTAATGATATTGGTACTTTCAAACTGTTGGCTAAATGAGACATGATCTTGTGATAATCGCCAAATTTCTGCTGGTGAGTCATAGATAAAAAATGACACAAAAATGCCAACCATTAAAAAAGCAATAAGCTTTACTGCTGACTCGAAGGCGATAGCGATCATCACCCCTGGATGTCGTTCTGTAACATCAATGGTTCGAATGCCAAAAATAATACTAAACCCGGCCAAAATAGTACTGACAATTAAGCCTAACTGCCAAATCGGAAAGTCTTGATTTTGTTGCAGTATTTTATATGAATAAACAATCGCTTTTAGCTGCAAGGCAATATACGGCAGGGTGCCAATGAGCGCGACAACGGTAACAATGAAGGCTAGGCTTTGCGACTTACCAAAACGTGCTGAAAGCAGGTCAGCAATAGAGGTTATTTTTAGTTTTAAACAGGTTTTGATAATTCGCTGAATAAATGGCCAAGCAAAAACAAACAGTAATATAGGGGCTAAATACACCGAAATGTAGGTAAAAGAGCTGTTGGCTGCTTGTGCAGACGTGCCTAAAAACCCCCACGATGTACAGTACACACCTAACGATAGCGCATAAATAATTGCCGTTTGTTTCTCGGCTAATTTATGACGATATTTCCCGCCCAAATAGGCAATAAGAAACAATAGACTTATGTAGCCAATACTGACACTTACCAGTAACCAATTCGAAAACATATGTCCCTTACTACTACACGACTTTTAATAATCTTAAAGCGCATTTATTAATGTTAAAAGCATTATTTTTCTTCATCTTAGCTGTTGCCATTTGGTGTCACAAGTCAAACAACATCGCACTAGACTAAAGGACTAATTGCAAGGTGCTAGGTCTTATTTCCAATTGTTGATTTTTTCGACGTGTTTAGTATTGAACGTACAAAAAATACAAGGGGAATAGCTAGATGTTTAACTCAAAATATAAAAAATTATTACTCGCATCTTCGTTTATGGTGGCAACAAGTTCGGCATTTGCCGGTTATGAAATTGAATTAACAGACAATGATAAATTAACCTTTGGTGGTTACATCAAAATAGATGCTCGCTATGTAGACGGTGATGTAGCTTACCGTGATTTTTGGATCGGTGATGGCGCGGCGCTTTCAGAAAATGCTTCACAATTTAAGATTTTTGCCAATGAAACACGCTTTAATACCAAATATGTTCATGGCGACGTTATGGGCTTTATAGAAATGGATTTTTGGGGCGGTGGCGGTAATGAAATTGTGTCGAATTCGGCGCATCCGCGTATTCGTCATGCATTTGTTAAATACAAAGACTTAACCGTTGGTCAAACATGGTCAACCTTTATGAATACCAGTGCTATTCCTGAGTCAGCAGATTTTGCTGGTGCGACAACGGGGTTGGTTTTTATACGCCAAGGTCAAGTTCGTTACAACGTAGGTAACTTTCAAGTTGCCTTAGAAAACCCTGAAAGCTGGGGTGGTGATACCGCCAATGATAGCGTGCCTGATATTGTCGCGCGTTATAACTTTAAAGGCGACTGGGGCAGTGTTTCCGTATCGGGTTTAGCGCGAGAATTAAATACTACCTTAGGTAATAGTGAAAGGGCATTTGGCGCCTCAGTGGCTGGTCGTATTAAAACCAGCGGTAAAGATGATATTCGTTTTCAATTTCATAAAGGTGAATTAGGTCGTTACGTTGGTGTTGCTGCAGTTAAGGATCTTTATGGTGAAGAAGTTGAAGACCTGACCTCTGTATTAGTTGCTTATCGTCACTTCTGGAATGAGACCTTACGTTCAACGGTGCTGTACGGCAAAGTTGAAGGTGATGTTTCTGATCGCGAGCGCACACAGTGGGGCGTTAACTTATTCCAAGACTTAACCAAAGATCTCGCGGTAGGTATTGAGGTGGGTAACTTCTCTATTGATGAGCTAGATAAAGACTCCACCTATGTACAAGCAACAATGAGATACGCATTGTAATTTCCCCTGTTCTAATGTTGAAGCTTACGTGACTTTCCCAATCGTTGTTACGTTTTGGGAGGGGGCTTGCCCCCTCTCTTTTTTTAAACGTGAGCTGCAACAGAACGTTATTTCCCCCACTTGAATTTAGGAGGTTGAGTATGACTGCGTCGATACTCAATATAGAGCAAATATCACTGGCGTTTGGTGGTGTTAAAGCCTTAACCGATGTTAGCTTTTCAGTAAAAAAAGGCTCAGTTTTTTCGATTATCGGGCCCAATGGTGCGGGCAAAACATCAATGCTCAATTGCATTTCTGGCCGCTATCAGCCTAACAGCGGCAGTATTACTTTCGATGGTAAGAACGTTACCGGTTTGCGCCCCAATGACCGCGCCGATCTAGGTATGGGTCGTACTTTTCAAAATCTAGCTTTGTTTGGTCATATGTCAGTACTCGATAATATTATGGTTGGGCGTCATCACCTATTAAAAAATAACTGGCTGACTGGGCCATTATATTGGGCGTCAGGTGCTCAAAAAGAAGAACTAGAGCATCGCCGTAAAGTTGAAGAAGTTATCGACTTTCTGGAAATTTCTCATATTCGCAAATCTATTGCTGGCACTTTATCTTACGGATTGCGCAAACGTGTCGAGTTAGCGCGGGCAATGGCGTTAAACCCCAAGTTGATTCTGCTTGATGAGCCGATGGCTGGAATGAACTTAGAAGAGAAAGAGGATATGGCGAGATATATTCTCGATTTAAACGAAGAGTTTGGTATTACCGTGGTGATGATTGAGCATGATATGGGCGTGGTGATGGATATTTCACATGAAGTCATGGTGCTTGATTTTGGTAAAAAACTGATTTGTGGTTTACCTGAAGAAGTGATGGCAGATCCTTATGTTAAGCGCGCTTACTTAGGGCTTGAAGAAAGTGAAGAGACATCATCAGAACAACAAGCAAAATTAGCGGAGGTAAGCTGATGAATGCCGTTACCCAAACTAGTAATGATTTTGAAATGGGAACGTTAAATACCTTCCCAAAAATTTTACAGCACAATGCTGAAAATTGGCCAAATGCGATTGCGATGCGTGAAAAAGAATTTGGTATTTGGAACGAGTTCACTTGGAGCGATTATAACGATCGGGTGAAATGGTTGAGCTTGGGATTATTGGATATGGGCGTTAGCCAAGGTGATGCTATTGCCTTACTCGGCGATAACCGTCCTGAATGGATTTGGGGTGAAGTAGCCGCCCATGCGATGCGTTGTTATTCCATCGGCATTTATCAAGACTCAATGCATGAAGAAGTGGTTTATTTGCTTGAAAATAGTGGGGCAACAGTCGTTGTTGCTGAAAACGAAGAGCAATGCGACAAGCTACTTGAACTGGCGGATAACATTCCAAAGGTTAAGTTTATTGTTTATTGTGACCCTAGAGGCATGCGTAAATATTCAGACGTTAGGTTGGTTGATATAAATGCGGTTTATCAATTAGGTCAGAAGATAGACAAAGAAAATCCACAAGGTTATAAGCAATTAACTGCTGCCACAACGCCCGAAGATATTTCGATTTATTGTACGACTTCAGGCACCACATCAAAGCCTAAAATTGCCTTACTCAATGGTGGTGATTTTGTTAAACACTGCAGTTCATACCTTAGAGCTGATCCTCGACAACCCGGAGATAATTATGTTTCGGTATTGCCGCTGCCTTGGATCATGGAACAAGTGTATGCGTTAGGGCAAGCCTTGATTGCACGTCAGATTGTTAATTTTGTTGAAGAGCAAGAAACTTTAATGTCAGACCTACGGGAAATAGGACCAAGTTTTGTGCTATTGGCTCCGCGTGTTTGGGAAGGTATTTTAGCTGATGTGCAAGCGCGCATGATGGACTCAACACCACTGAAGCGCAAACTATTCAATTATGCCATGAAACTCGCTGAAAAAAGCCAAGCGCAAGGTGAAAAGTCATGGCTTGCTGAGGTGTTATTAATGAAAGCATTACGAGATCGTCTCGGTTTTTCATTTTTAAAGTCAGCGGCCACAGGTGGTGCGGCAATGGGGCCAGATACCTTTAAATTCTTCCAAACTATCGGTGTGCCTTTACGCCAACTTTATGGCCAAACAGAAATGTGTGGTGCTTACACTATTCACCATGAAGATGATGTCGACTATGACAGTGTTGGTGTCGCGTTTGATAGCGCCGAAATTAAGGTGATTAATACCGATGAATCAGGTGTCGGCGAAATTATTGCCCGAACAGTGGGTATGTTTACCGGCTACTTAAATAACCAAAAAGCTTATGACGAAGATGTTATTGATGGCTGGATGCAAACCGGTGATGCCGGTTATTTTAAACCATCAGGGCATTTAGTGGTTATTGATCGTATTAAGGATCTTGCTTGTACTAGCAATGGTGCGCAGTACTCACCGCAATACATTGAAAACAAACTTAAGTTTTCATCTTTTATTGGTGAAGCGGTTATTTTAGGTAAAGACAAACCTTACTTATCGGCGATTATTTGTATTCGTTTTAGTATTGTTGCTAAGTGGGCTGAACAAAATGGTTTTGCTTTCACTAATTATACCAATCTGTCTACCTTACCTGAAGTTTACGCCAAGCTCGCCGAAGAAATTTCACGGGTGAATGAGACATTACCTGAAGCTCAAAAAATTCATAAATTTCTACTGCTTTACAAAGAATTAGACGCTGATGATGGCGAACTAACTCGGACACGTAAAGTACGTCGTGGTGTTATTGCTGATAAATATGGCGACATTATTTCAGCTATTTATGACAACAAAGATGTGGTTGATATTGATACCACGGTTGTTTTCCAAGATGGCACCAAAACCCGTATTCAAACCCAGCTTAACGTCACGTCATTGATTGCTAATGAACAATCAAGTAAAGCGGCTATTGAGCAAGCAAATATAGAACGGAGAGCATCATGAATTTTGAGCTATTAACGCAACTCATCGTCAATGGCCTTATTGTTGGCTTATTGTACGGTGTGGTAGGCATGTGTTTTGTCTTAGTTTATAAGTCGACTCAAATTGTAAACTTTGCCCAAGGTGAGTTTCTTTTGATTGGGGCCTGGGTGTGTTGGGCATTACTTATCTACTTAGAGTTGCCCTTTATTGTAGGATTTTTACTGACCATGGCATTTATGGCGGTATTTGGCGTTATGCTGCAAATGATCGTGTTACGACCCATGATCGGCGAGCCTATTATTTCGGTGATTATGGTGACTATTGGTTTATCGATATTTTTCCAAGCCCTGATGAAGTGGATTTTCGGTGTCTCAGCACAAAGTTTCCCTAAGGTGTTTGAAACTGAAAGCATTCAAATTTTGGGTTTGCATATCGAAACGGCCTACTTAATGAGTACGGTGATTGCGCTGATTATTATGGTCGCTTTCTACTTGTTCTTTAAACATTCGAAATATGGTTTAGCGATGCGTGCTACCGCTTTTGATCAGCAAATAGCACAAAGCTTGGGTATTTCTGTTAAGCAAGTGTTTGCCATGAGTTGGGGTATTGCTGCTACGGTTTCGGCAACGGCCGGTGTGGTTATTGCCATGGTTAGCGGGGTATCAAACTCATTATCTATTATTGGTATTAAAGTATTCCCAGCGGTTATTCTCGGCGGTTTAGATTCCATTATCGGCGCTATTGTTGGTGGCTTAATTATTGGGGTGCTAGAAAATGTAGCTGAATTTTTCGACAGCCAATACTTACATGTCGGCAACATGTATGACATAGCCCCGTTTTACGTATTACTTATTATTCTTTGGTTCAAACCTTATGGTTTATTTGGCACCAAAGATATCGAACGAATTTAACCTTTCGCCATTGTAATGAAAATATTGTCGTCAAAATTGAGCGCGCTACTGATAAAGCGGTAGCGCCAATTTACAGCGAATAACATCGAGTTTTTAGGAGTTAATTATGTCGAGTTTAACGATGCGACCGTGCGGTGATTTCCGTACTAGCTATAAACAAGATAACACCATTTTTGAAACCAACACGATCAGAAATATCACGATTATTGCTATCGCATTGCTATGCGCAGCACCATATTTGGTTGATGCCTACTACTTAACGTTATTTATTCAAATATCGTATTTAGGTATTGCCGCCTTAGGTTTAAATATTTTAGTGGGATATACCGGACAAATATCATTGGGACACGGGGCATTTTTTGGCTTTGGTGCTTTTGCCTCCGCCTGGATGAATGTCTCTTTTGGCATTCCCGTGGTCTTTTGTATTCCACTGGCGGGCTTTTTAACTATGGGGGTTGGTATGGTGTTTGGCTTACCGGCATCGCGTATTAAAGGCTTGTATTTGGCAATAGCGACATTAGCGGCGCAATTTATTTTAGAAGACTTTTTTGCCCGTGCTGATTGGTTCTCTGGTGGTTCAGCGGGTTCATCTGCTGATCCTATTAGTTTGTTTGGTTTTGCTTTTGACACTGATGAAAGCTTTTTTTATGTCGCGTTGTTTGCCTTAGTATTTATGTATATCTGGGGTTGCAACTTAATGCGTAGTCGTGAAGGGCGGGCATTTATCGCGGTGCGAGACCATTACCTTTCAGCTGAAATTATGGGCATTAAATTAAACAAATACCGTTTATTGTCTTTTGGTGTTTCGTCTTTTTATGCCGGTATTGGTGGTGCTTTATATGCTCACTATTTAGGTTATGTTTCTGCCGAAGGATTCACACTTTTTATGTCGATTCAATTTTTAGCGATGATCATTATTGGTGGCTTAGGCTCAGTCAAAGGTACCTTGATGGGCGTGGTGTTTATGGTGTTTTTACCTGAAGTGCTTGAAGGTGGTGTTGGCTTAATGAAAATGACCGAATGGGGCAATATTCCTATGGTGGTTGACGGCTTAGCTTACATTAAAGAAATGGCGATAGGTTTAGTGATTATTTTATTCCTAATATTTGAACCTGAAGGGATGGCACACCGTTGGGCACAAATTAAAAACTATTGGAAATTCTATCCATTTTCATACTAATTTACTGAAATTTAACAACATATAACTATAAATAACAATTATTACAACAAGTCATTGGCAATATAGCCATTAAAAGAAGAAGGAAATAGTCATGCAACATATAGCAAAATTAAGTTCTCTATTCGTATGCTGTGCTTTGGGGATGAGCACTCAGGTATTAGCAAAAGATACCGTATTTGTTGGCCACTTAGCTGACATGTCGGGGCCAACCGCTTTTGTTGGTAAAAACTATGCTGATGGCGTACGCGATTCACTCGCTTATATTAATGCCAACGGCGGTATCAAAGGCACAACGCTAGAATATGAAACAATCGATTATGCCTACAAAGTTCCGCAAGCGATCGCATCATATAAAAAATGGCACTCGCGTAAAAAAATGGTTGCTATGCAAGGTTGGGGAACGGCGGATACTGAAGCACTTATTTCATTCGTTGCTAAAGATAAAGTGCCGGTTTTCTCTGCCTCATATTCAGGACATCTAACTGACCCAACAGGTAAGAACCCACACACCAAAAAGCCGGCGCCTTATAACTTTTTTTACGGGGCATCTTATTCAGATGCTTGTCGTGGTTTAGTGCAATGGGCTGCGCAAGATTGGCAAGATAAAGCAGGTAAAGGTAAGCCCAAATTTACTCACATAGGTGCTAATCATCCATTCCCTAACGCACCGAAAGAAGCCTGTGCAGAATATGCCACAGAGTTAGGTTTTGACGTACAACCGGCTGTAGTCGTTTCAATGAAACCAGGTGACTTTAAAGCGCAATGTTTAAGCCTGAAAAGTTCAGGTTCAAACTATGGTTACATCGGTAACTTAGGTGGCTCAGTTTTATCCTTGGTTAAATCATGTAATACCGTCGGCACTGATATTCAGTTTATGTCGAATATTTGGGGCGGCGATAAGAAAATATTTAGTGCGGCAGGTGAAGGTATAAAAGATTATGTTTTTCCTACTATGACCCCGTTTTGGACTGACGATGTGCCGGGTATGAAGTTGGTACGTGAAATTTCTAAGCAATCGGATGAGTCAGGAACAGAAGAGCGTGTGCACCATTATATTCGTGGTGTTTGTTCTACGTTCTTCATGAAAGAAGCGATGGAGTGGGCAAAAGATAACGGTGGCATTACCGGTGAAAACATCAAAAAAGGCATGTATGCCCATAAAAATTGGGTGCCAAAGGGATTGGATGGCGTTTGTTTAGCTGCTAACTGGACTGATGAAGATCATCGTGGCATTAACCAAGTCAATATTTATAAGGGTAACTACAACGGTGGTGATATTACCGTAGAGAAGGTATCACAAGTTACCTTAGACCGTCGTGACGACTGGTTAGGTTATTAATAGTTAACTTCTGGAATGACAAGTTACTGGGCAAAGAGAATGCTTTGCTCAGTAACCTTTTAGTGATTAATAAATCGAGTAGCAAAGCATAATTTATACGGAGTATGTATGTCACAAGCAGCGACAAAATTACAAACTGCATCACCAATATTAACTGTAAACAATATTGAAGTCGTTTATGACGAAGTCATACAAGTACTTCGTGGCGTGAGTTTAGATGTACCAGAAGGCGAAGTTGTCACTTTGTTAGGACCTAATGGTGCGGGAAAATCGACGACGCTAAAAGCGATTTCAGGCTTATTGAAAACGGAAAATGGCGAAGTTACTAAAGGCGATATTACCTTTTTGGGTGAACGTATTGATAGTAAGAACGCCGAAGACGTTGTGCGTAGCGGCCTGTTTCAGGTGATGGAAGGTCGTCGAATTATCGAAGATATGACGTCATTAGAAAACTTAAAGTTGGGTGCGTACACTCGTAAAGATTCGCAAATAAACCAAGATATAGAAATGGTTTATCATTACTTTCCTCGCTTAAAAGAACGTACAGGTTTAGCGGGATATTTATCAGGTGGAGAGCAGCAAATGCTGGCCATTGGCCGAGCATTGATGGCACGACCCAAAATGATTTGCCTAGATGAGCCGTCAATGGGTCTATCACCATTGTTGGTGAAAGAAGTTTTTGGAATTATTAAAAAAATCAATCAAGATCAGGGGATTACTATGTTGTTGGTTGAGCAAAATGCTAACTATGCCTTAAGAGCTGCAAATTACGGCTACATTATGGAGTCAGGTAAGGTGGTGCTTGATGGTACACAGGAGCAGTTATTAAATAACGAAGATGTGAAAGAGTTTTATCTTGGGGGCGGTAATGAAGAACGTAAAAGCTTTAAAGGTTTGAAGTCTTACAAGCGTCGTAAGCGTTGGTTGTAATTGCATTTCGTGAATGTGAGCCAGTACTCATATTTTTCCATCCATTTAATAACACAACTTTGAGCTATTATGACGACCTATTATCATCCAGACGAACATCAAGCTTGCGAAGCTAGAGAGCAGTCATTGTTTTCTCGATTACCGGCATTTATTGCTAATGCGCAGCGCCACAGCCCTTATTATCAAAAGCTACTTGCCGAGATTAATGCCGACAGTATCAACTCACGAGCCGAGCTTGCACAATTACCTATTACGCGAAAATCAGATCTGATTACTTTACAAAAGCGTCAACCTCCTTTGGCAGGTCTTAATACCAGTAATGGCCAGATTAGCCGAATTTTTCAATCTCCCGGACCTATTTATGATCCTGAAAGTTGTCAAGATGATTGGTGGCGCATGGGACAAGCTTTCCATGCTGCAGGCTTTGTTACTGGTGACTTAGTGCAAAATTGCTTATCGTATCACTTAACCCCCGGTGGCTTTATTCTCGACTCTGGCGCACGTGCCTGTGGTTGTACGGTAATTCCTGCTGGGCCAGGACAAACTGAGCAACAACTCGATATTATTGAAGACCTAAAACCTCAAGGTTATTGTGGTACGCCATCGTTTTTAAATATCTTAGTCAACAAAGCAAAGGCGAAAAATCGCGACATTAGCAGTATTAAAAGGGCGTTAGTAACAGGTGAAGCCTTACCAAAAGCTTTGCGGGATGAGTTCACTCAGGCAGGAATTAATGTCTTACAAGCTTATGCCAGTGCCGATGTGGGGCTGATTGGTTATGAAAGTATCGCGAATGATGGATTAATTATTTCAGAAAACCTCATTGTTGAAATTGTTCGACCTGGCAGCTTAGCGCCTGTGGCGGATGGTGAAATAGGTGAGGTGGTCGTTACTAGCCTTAATGCTGACTATCCTTTAATTCGCTTTGCAACCGGTGATTTATCTGCCATTAAGTCAGGACAAAGTGCATGTGGTCGCAGCAATATGCGTATTAAGGGCTGGCTAGGGCGAGCCGATCAAACCACAAAAGTAAAGGGTATGTTTGTGCATCCTGAGCAAATTGAACGGGTGCGTTTAAGCACAACATATTGTCCGAAAGTGCGTTTAACGGTTACTCAGCAAGATCATCAAGATCACATGCACTTACAGTGTGAATTTGATAATAGAGATAATGCGGATATCGACACTGAGTTATTACTAAGCCAACTTAGTGATGACTTAAAGCAGCTAACCAAGCTCAATGGTAGTGTTGAACTTGTCGCTTTAGGTTGTTTACCTGATGATGGTAAAGTTATTGATGACCAAAGAGAGATTGCTTAGCTATAGCATAATGACCAACAACGATATAAAAAGGAGTTACCCGTGAGCAACATGGCCTTTCAAGACTGTTACCCAGAAGAACTTAGCCACTGTTATGGTTGTGGTAAAAATAACCATGATGGTCATCAACTAAAAAGTTATTGGCACACTGAACAAGGCAATGTGAATGAAAAAACCGCTGAAGAAACTGTTGCCCATTTTATGCCTGAGCAACGTCATACTGCTATTCCTGGCTTTGTTTACGGTGGCTTAATTGCTTCACTGATCGATTGTCATGGCACAGGCAGCGCTGCTGCTATGGCATATCGGCAAGCAGAGCGTGCTATGGGCACTTTACCTGCATTACGTTTTGTAACTGCTGCGCTAAATGTTAGTTATTTAGCGCCAACACCGATGGGTGTAGAGCTTGAACTTATCGGTACCTTTACTGAAATAAAAGCCAAAAAAGTGGTGGTAGAGATAACGGTATCAGCAAACAATGTTATTTGCGCTAAAGGTACGGTAATCGCAGTAAAAATGCCTGATTCCATGAGCCCGACCTAGCTGCTAATGCTGGCGCTTCTTGAGTATTAATATGCCGATAAAATAAATATCACCTGTCTGAGATCAAAGTAACTTTTTAAATATACTGTAACACTAGCTTTAAAGTGCAATCGAGCTATAAAAGTGCAGTTATTAAAGAGGTTTTATGTGGTATTTATATTTAGGCTATATTGTTGCACAGTCATATGCCGTCATTGAGAAACTGATCTTTTCAAGTATTACGCCGTTAGCGATGTTTTTCTCGCTAGTGGTGTTTTTTATTTGGTCGACCTTTCCCGTTGCCGGTTATCTATTGGCAAAAATATGCCGAGCGCCAGGGTATTTAAATAATAAAGTGTTGTTAGGCTGTGGCTTTGTGCTAGGTTTTGTCGAAAATATTTTATTTCACTTTAACCTATTAACTTATGGTCAGGAAACCTTAGGCACGTTTATTGTTTTTTGTTTGTCTTTTATCTTGGCTTTTATTTCGTCCAACAAACCAATTCAGCAGGTTTAGTTGATGACTGTTAGTGGGTAACAGATCGCTTTTTCTAATCGCCGCTTTTAACGGCTCGAAGTTGCTATTTCTCGCCGTGTTTTATTTCTTGCTGAGTTTGCTCAACAACTTCCGCAAGCATGTTAATGATTTTATGGACACTGCTTGGTAGTTGGTCAAGGTCAATAGCATCAATTAAGTTCTTTACTTCTAAACCGAGCTCAGTATCACCTTCAATTTGTAATCGTCGTTGGAAAAATAAGGTATCTGGGTCTTGTTTACGGCCGGCAATAAGTAATAAATCGTCACCTGCAGCTTTAAAACTAACATCTTCTTGTATGGCTTGGCTTGGCGCAGCCATAATCAGGCTATTGTTTTGAAAGCTTAACCACCAATGTAGATCAATATCAGTAATCGATATTTTTAACCATTTATCAGCTAAAAATTCAAAATCACCATCGTTAATTGCTTCTTTAAATACTGAGTGCAGCGCTGCTATCAGCACTAACTTTTTGGCAAAAAAGGGCACAAAACGCAAGCTGGGCTTTAATATTTTAGGTACAAATGACAAGGCATGCTGACGCACACTTAACGGAATATTGTTTAAGTTTAATTGCTTGTTTAGTCGCTTACTGAGTTGGCTAATTCGTTGGCTGGTCACTGTTTGGTCCATTTTTATCGCGCTATTGCTGGCGGGTGCCAGACGACAATTATTGCTCGTTACAACACAGTAGCACAAGCATAGCAATGCTTTTATGAAGTAGATCAAAGTTGAATCAAGGGCTCTATTAATATTTCATTATCGAAATAAAATAAAAATGTTATCAACGCTAAGTTAGTTATTTTATATCAAATAATGTTTATCCAAGCTAGGTAAACTGCCCCGCATAGTTAATTTAGCTTGAGATGTTATGGAACTTTTGTGTCCTGCGGGTAATTTACCTGCACTTAAAACAGCGATTGATAACGGTGCTGACGCGGTTTACATCGGAATGAAAGATGATACCAATGCGCGGCACTTTGCCGGTCTTAATTTTAATGATGGCAAATTGGCAAAAGCGGCTGACTATGTTCACCAACATGGTAAAAAGTTGCATGTAGCCATTAATACCTTTGCACATCCCGGTGGCGAAGATCGCTGGCGAAAAGCGGTAGATAATGCTGTCGCTATTGGCTGTGATGC
>Ga0208643_1000973_pt1 | contig 17226 bp, 17 predicted proteins | sample VirMetDEL_Nov_12_FD_184516 | JGI IMG/M metagenome (GOLD analysis project Ga0208643, IMG submission 184516) | Aqueous microbial communities from the Delaware River and Bay under freshwater to marine salinity gradient to study organic matter... | ecosystem: Environmental > Aquatic > Marine >... | reverse complement strand
CAAGGTAGAACCACACACCGAAAGGCATGGCAGCGCTAGGGTATCAGGAGGAGGTAATAAATACGTTTATCCAGGATTGTTTGTTTCCTGAATTATGATAGGCCTCCGGCATGAGCTTAGTATTCGCGCTTATAGTTATCTTGGACGGGACCGCTCAAGATACTAGAAAGACACACTGGTTCGATTTAAATCGTTGCCAGTACTTTGCTGCCCGCCTTACCCGCCAAAGAAAATCCCCCTCCCTCGGACCAAATATCTCCGCGTTTTGCGTCCCCGAATTTGTCGATCTTAAAAAAGTTGGGGTCTTCAAATGATAGAAATCATCGCAGCCGTATCAGCCGCAGGAAAAGCGTTCAACTATATCCAAGCGGCGGTTAACAAGGGCCACGAGATAAATGATCTTGCGCATAAGTTTGGCGCGTTCTTCGATGCCAAAGACAAGATTGCAGAAGCTGAGGCCGGTGTGGAGAACGCCTCGGCTATGTCTAAGTTATTTGCCAAGGGTTCAGTGGAAAGTGCTGCTCTTCAAATAACAATGGCCAAGCAGAAAACGATGCAGATGGAGCGACAGCTTCGCGAGATTATCACTTATACAGTAGGCCAAGACGTTTATGTCGAAATGCTTAGAACGCGCACAGCGATTCGCAAGCAGAGACTAGACGCAGCAAGAGCAAGAGCCGCACGAAGACGTCTGATTATCGACGGTATAGGTTTCGCTTTTATAGGCATTATATTTTTATTTTGTGGGCTAGCGATCGTTAGCGTCATTACGAAATAACGTAGGAGTAGTAGTCATGTTGTACAACGACGATGAACGTTTAAACAAACTTCTTGATGCAGCGGCTTCGAGAGGGGCAAAAGAGGCGCTTCGTTCTATTGGTCTTCATGACGAGAATGCTTACAGCGACATGCATGAATTAAGAAATTTACTTGAGTCTTGGCGCGGCACTAAAAGAGCTATACGCATAACCATTGCACAATTTGTTACCACGGCTGTGTTGTCAGCATTATTAGCCATATTTTGGATGCAGAATAAAGGAGGCTAAATGGCCGTATTCAGACTCGAAAGTTTTGCCGGTATTGCACCGGCGAAATCAGCCAGACTTCTCGGCGAAACACTTGGCCAGAAAGCGGAGAATGTGACCTTTACCACTGGGCGCTTGTCGCCTATCGAGGAAGATCTGGCCGTTGCTACGCTATCAAATGGCCAGCGCCAATCTCTTTATTATTATGAGCGCATCGGCGTAGATGGCGGGTCTGTATTTCAGTTTAACGAAGCCAATGTCTCTGTAGTGCAGTCACCTATTGCACAAGACACTTACGAAAGAGCCTATTGGACAGGGCAAGATTACCCGCGCATGGGCACATATACCAGCATGATAAGTGGCTCGGTATTTCCGGCGGCATCTTATAGGTTAGGCGTACCCGCACCTACTAGTGCACCTACGCTGTCCAAGACAGGCACGGCTAATGCCACAGAAGAAGCACAGGACTTATCTTACGTCTATACGTTAGTTACGAGTTTCGGAGAAGAGGGGCCTCCAAGTCCCGCATCGGCAATTGTTGAGTGGACTTCAACTGAAACGGTTTCTATCTCGATGCCGAGCGCAAACGATCCGTCAGGCGCTTATGATTTTAGTAACGGATTAAAACGCATATATCGAGCTAACGTTGGTAGTACAGCGACTTACTTTCAGTTTGTTGCAGAGGTTCCATTCTCCACTGTTAGTTACAGCGATAACAAAGCGTCAGCGACTTTAGGCGAAGTACTGCCTTCTGAGACTTGGGTCGGCCCGCCAGATGACAACACATCTCTTTACCCCGACGGTCCTTTGCAGGGGCTGCTTCCGATTGGTAATGGCGTCTTTGCTGGTTTTGCCGGCGCTCGACTATGCCTGTCTGAACCGTACCTGCCTCACGCTTGGCCTATCCAGTATCGACTCACGATAGAAGAAGAAATAGTGGGGCTGTCGGCAACTAACAATGGCTTAGTGGTAATGACCAAGGGCTACCCTTATTTTGTCACTGGCACTGAACCCTCGGCGATGGTCGCTATGCAAGTAGACGTTGCTCAGTCATGCATCAACAAAGAGTCAATTGTTGATATGGGCGAGTACGTACTCTATGCCGGCCCTGATGGGCTGGTACAAGTGTCTAACACTACAGGGTCTGTTGTCTCTTCTGAATTTATAGAGCCAAAACAGTGGGGCGCTGACTTCTACGCGTCGAGCTACAAAGCATTCCTGTATGAAGGGCTGTACGTCGCTTTCTGGAATGACGGCGCTACCGACGGTGGATGGATATTTGACCCTCGACAACCACAGAATGCCTTCTCCACTTTTACTATGAGTGATGAAGTGCGTGGCGGTTTCACTCGGAAAAAGACCGGCAAACTTTATCTAATTATCGATAATGAAATTGTCGAGTTTCGAGGGTCAAGTGCCAAGCGCACGTCGTCTTGGAAGAGCCGTAAATTCGTGAGCACGCCAACAAGTATGGGGTGCATAAAAGTTCACAGCGACCAGTATCCTGTTGATGTAAAAGTATGGGGTGATGGAGTCCTTATAGCTGATTATCAGCTGCAAGAGACGGCCGGAGTTTACACTCAGGTGACTACTGTCCCTGCTGGTATCTCTAACGGGAACCTCACCGCACCTGTCATGCGGTTACCTTCTAATTACGGGGGCGAGTGGGAAGTAGAGGTGAGCTCGACACACCAAGTTAACGAGGTGGTACTTGCATCTACTATGGCGGAGATAAATGCATGAGGACGCCTAAAGAAACTAAGATATCTGGATTCCCTCAGCTACCCGCTGATGCTTCGCCAGGGATGAGGCGGTACTTAGAGTCTGTAGTAGAAGCGCTAGAAATTCGTCTAGGGCGCCGAGGTGATCCAAGAGACAGAGCGATCACTGCACGAGAGTTAATAGATAGCGGGTTAGCTGTAGAGGGTAAGCCGTTTATTCTTGGTCAGTCTCAGTCTAGTCTACTGCCAATCGGTACAGACGTTAACGAGACGAGTTTACCAACGGCGCCTACAGGGTTTGGGGCAACTGGCGCCTACAGCGTTGTGATCCTTGAATGGGATGCTGCTAATTATTTCCCCCATGCTTATACAGAAGTGTGGAGGCATACTGCTGATCAAATAGCGGATGCAGTCTTAGTGGGTATTTCGCACGGCATGATGTTTACCGACCAAGTCGGCGGTGGGCAAGCAAACTACTACTGGGTGAGGAATGTAAATACTCGCGGCAAAAAGGGTCCTTGGAATTCAAGCGCGGGCACGTTTGCAGAAACGGCTATTGATGTCGCATTTATTCTTGAGTTGCTTACGGGTTCGATAACTGAGGATGCGTTTTATCAGGGTTTGACTGACAAAATAGATCTAATAGATGCGCATGAAGTTAGTATCTCAGACATAGAGCTCGCGGTATCTACAGTTGAAACTAATTTAGCTACAGCTGAATCAAATTTAGCCGCGGTTGAAACCAATTTAGCTACAGCTGAATCAAATTTAGCCGCGGTTGAAACTACTTTATCTACAGTTGAAACAAATTTAGCTACTGCTGAAGCAGATATAGTTACAGCTGAAGCAGATATATCTGCAGCGCAGCTTTTAATTAATGCAGCTGGAAATGATATTGTTTCACTAGAGACAATAACCGCTACTCATACTTCGCAAATAACTAATCTGAATACAACTGTAGGATCAAATAGCTCAAATATAACTACCTTACAACAAACTACTGCAACTAACGCTTCTGATATAACGAGCCTTGAGACAACTGTAAACGACCCAACTAATGGCGTAAACGCAACTGCTAGTGGTTTGTCTAGCTTATCTACAACTGTTACCCAGCAGGGTAACGATATAACAACTAACGCTTCTGATATAACGAGCCTTGAATCTACTGTTAACAATCCAACTACTGGCGTTAATGCGACTGCTTCTGGTTTGTCTGGGTTGCAAACTACAGTTACCAATCAGGGCAACAGTATTACAACTAATGCCTCTGACATAACGAGCCTTGAATCTACTGTCAACAATCCAACTACTGGAGTTAATGCGACTGCTAGTGGCCTGTCAAATTTGTCGACGACTGTTACCAATCAGGGTAACGACATAACAACTAACGCCTCTGACATTACTAATCTTGAGACAACTGTTAACAACCCGACTACTGGTGTGAATGCGACTGCTAGTGGCCTGTCAAATTTGTCGACGACTGTTACCAATCAGGGTAACGACATAACAACTAACGCCTCTGATATAACGAGCCTTGAATCTACTGTTAACAACCCGACTACTGGAGTTAATGCAACATCTACTGGTTTGTCAGCTTTAACTACGACTGTTACCAATCAGGGCAACAGTATTACAACTAATGCCTCTGATATAACGAGCCTTGATTCTACTGTTAACAACCCAACTACTGGCGTTAATGCTACTGCTAGCGGGCTGTCAAATTTGTCGACGACTGTTACCAATCAGGGTAACGACATAACAACTAACGCCTCTGACATTACTAATCTTGAGACGACCGTAAACCACCCAACTACTGGCGTAAACGCGACTGCTAGTGGTTTGTCTGGTCTGCAAACCACAGTTACCAGTCAGGGCAGCAGTATTACAACTAACGCTTCTGACATTACTAATCTTGAGACAACTGTTAACAACCCAACTACTGGCGTTAATGCTACTGCTAGCGGGCTGTCAAATTTGTCGACGACTGTTACGCAGCAAGGTAACAGCATCTCTACTAATGCTACTGACATTACTAATCTTGAGTCTGCCGTTAACGATCCGACAACCGGATTATCCGCTACGGCGGGGGCTGTTTCTACTCTGTCGAACACGGTTACACAACAAGGCAATAATATTGCCACTAATGCTTCAGATATCACCAGCCTTGAGACAACGGTCAACGATCCGACGACCGGTGTGAATGCGACAGCTAGCGGGTTATCGAGCCTCAGTACTACTGTGACAACACAGGGTAACGACATAACAACTAACGCCTCTGATATAACGAGCCTTGAGACAACTGTTAACGATCCATCTACAGGATTGTCTGCGACTGCGACTGGTTTATCTAACCTGACAACGGCGGTAACCAATCAGGGCAACAGTATTGCAACTAATGTTCAAGATATAAATGCTATCGAAGTTACTATCGGCAGTAATAGTTCAGGGCTTGTCCAACAGATAAATACTGTCGAGTCGAGTGTTAACACGGTGACAGGTCAAATAAGCACGCTTTCTTCATCAGTTAACCAAGTCAATACAACCGTGAATGGGTTGTCGACTACAGTAAGCCAGAACTCCACGTCTATAGATGGGCTTGAGGGCGAGTACTCAGTAAGAATTGATGCAAATGGCATGGTCGCGGGGTTCGGGCTCGTTAACAACAGTACTTCTTCTAAGTTTTATGTAAGAGCCGATGAGTTTGCTATCGGTTCTACAACACAAAATTCCGATATTCCTTTTATTGTAAGGACGAGCTCAACAACGATTGGCGGAGAAACTGTTGGCACTGGGGTTTACATAACCGACGCGTTTATACAAAACGGTACTATTTCTACTGCCAAAATTGGGGATCTAGCGGTAGACGGGGCGAAGATTGACAACTTAGCTGTGACTACAGGAAAAATTGATAACTTAGCCGTGACGGGCGCCAAGATAGACAACGCTACTATCACTACTGCAAAAATTGGCGATGCTCAAATAACCAACGCTAAGATCGGCAACCTGCAGGTAGACACGCTTAAGATTGCCAATCAGGCTGTGACTGTTCCGTCGGGGGTAAACCAGGACACTTTTCTCACCCTGTCGACCGCTTGGCAGACGGTTTGCAGCATAACCGTAAATATGGGCACGGACGTCCAAGCCGTGCTGGTTTCAGCTTTCCACAACTTCCAAAACACCTCACAGACAAGCACTCAATACGATATAGCAATGAAGATAGAGGCCAACGGAAGCGGCGGCGGCAGCGTCGCCCAGACTCATAATAACCAGACTTCAGTGCTATCGAGTATGGCCAAATATGGCGCTTTGACGGGTAACGTTTTGTTCACTATAAGGGTGAAGAAGAACGCAAGCGCGGGGACCTATTTGGCGCGAAATTCAGGATTACTCGTTCAGGGGATTAAAAAATGACGAGCATTGTGTACTTTGACCCCGAAGGCGGACGGATTCTTAAGGTTCTTGTGGGGCAAGACGACGTGATTGAGGCAAATAAACCTTCAGAAACTGCTCAATACATTATCGGACCGGAGGCAGATAGCGCAGAGCAGTATGTGCTGGATGGCGCGTTAGTTGACCGCCCGCTAATGTCTTTATCGCCCCCACCTGAAACCCTACAAGTGGACGTGGAGATGGTAATAACTGGATTGCCGACAGGCAGTGAGGTTCACCACCAAGGAGGAGTCGCGGTAATCGACGACGGGTCTTTGGAGTGGTCGTCAGACTTGCCAGGAGTATATAGTTTTATGGTTGTTAAGTTCCCATACCAAGAAGAGGTCTTCCATGTCACGGTTACGCTATGAAGGAAGGAAGGAATTAACGGTTGAGGAGAGAGAGCGCCTCGATCTATATAGCAATCCACTCTTGTCAATGAACGATAAGGCATTGAGGGAGTGGCTAGATGAGAATGTGACGGATATCGAGGACAGTAAAGAGCTGTTTAAGCAACTTATTAAAGTGATTTCAAATGTCGTAAAGCGCTGAGGAGTATGACCATGCACAAAGGTAAAAAATGCACGTTGAACCAGCCACCTAAAAAAGACAAAATGCCGAAAGGTAAATCCGCCAAGGGCTACGCGTCAAAGGCCAAGTGACGGAGCGAATAGAAAAAGTTGACGGAGCGAATAGAGGGCTGGGAATCTCCATATTCGCTCCGTCAATCAATCGCTCCGTGTCGAAACTTTGTCGAATAAGCAAACAGTACTAAATAGAAATAACTGACAAGGATAATAGAAATATATAGAGGTAAAACGCTATATATAAAGGAGTTAAAGAGTTAAATCCCTCTCTCTCCGCCAAATTTCAACCTCTTGTTTTATATACGTTTATTTTTTACTTGTCGAAAATTTGTCGAAACGCCATAATGTCGAAACTATAGAGATTAATTGATTCGACAGCCGCTGAAACTATAAAGACTATTAGTTTCGACAGCTGTCGAAACTAAGTTTCGGGAGCCATGTATGGCGAGCATCACCAAACGAGGCGACAGCTGGTTATGCGTCGTCTCTCATAACCGTAAGCGATTCAACAAAACCTTCCCCACAAAAGCAGCCGCAGAGAATTGGGCTGTCCTTAAAAAGGCAGAGCTCAAGTCGGCTCCACTGCCTAAATCTAAAGTAGTCGAAAGCTACACGATGGACTACCTGCTTCATCGTTACATCGACGAAGTTCACCCTCACCGACCCTTTGCTCGTAGCAAGATGACCACCATTAAAATGACAGCCGAGCATTTTAAAGATGTGCGTGTCATTCAGCTTACGCCCGACATGTTATTTAAATATGCCGAGAAGCGAAGGGCAGGGTACAAGGGCCGAGCGCCAATCAGCAGATCTACTCTCAACCAGCAGCTCACTTACGTCGCTCAGACCATAGACCACGCTAGGACTTTGTGGGGCGTAGACCTGTCATCTAATCCTGCAAGAGACGCGCTGTCAGCGCTCTCAAAGATAGGTTTGGTAGGCGGTAGTCGCAGGAGAGAGCGTAGGGTAAGTGACCAAGAGCTTAAACTGCTAATGGAGGCCAGCTTAAAGCACCACTCGGGATGGATAGGGCCAATCATTATGCTGGCAGTTGAAACTGGCATGCGGCAAGGAGAGATCCAAGCGTTGCAGTGGAAGGATGTAGACTTCGAACAGAGCACTATATTTATTAAAGACCGGAAGCATCCAAGTGAAAAGATGGGTAATAACCAGATAATACCAGTGTCGAATAAGGCGTTGGAGGTGCTTAAGGCGTGGGTGCCGGTTGAAAGTAAACGGACAGGCGCTGTCTTTCCAGGCGTGAAGTTAGCCCAATCAATTAGTGATAGGTTCGTGAAGGTACGGGAAGAAGCTGGGTTACCAGAACTTCACTTCCACGACCTTCGGCACGAAGCTGTCTCTCGGTTCTTTGAAAAAGGTCTTCAGATCCAAGAGGTGGCGAGAATATCAGGACATAAAGATTGGAAGCAGCTGCTGCGGTACACACAGCTAAATGCGTCGTCTTTAGTGGATAAGCTTAATGGGTAGATAAAGAGGTAGATCTTTCAAACTCACTTTGTATGTATTCAGCCACATCTTCTGTTTTGAATAGATACTTCTTTCCGTTCTTCATGTGGGGAATCTCTAGTTTCCCGTAGTAAATTCGTTGGTAGAGAGACTCACGTTTTATTTTAAGCGTGCCTGCTAAGTCGTCCATGTCCATTAAAGGGCCATGACACGTATGTAATAGTTCATAAAGCATTACAATAGAACTCCTGTTTTAATACTAAAAAGCTATTTAATTAGTATATATTATTAAATAATTAGTACAACTAATTAAATAGACTTACCCCGTTTTAGTAAAAGGAGCAAAAAGGTGTTACAAATAAACAACATTTACCGCATGATAAATAGAAACTGTATTATTCTCATAGGCGGGTGGCCTTGAGTCACATATGAAAGAGTAAGGTTTTTTATTCTTACTCACAATTGCATATATGTTATTTTTGCATTTTCTTTTGACGGGGTACTTGGGATCTCGGATGTCTATAAGCGCTAATAGAGCTTCTTTCGGTAGGATCGATATAAGTTCACCGTTAGGATCAAAAATCTTCGTAACCCTATCTATTCTTATATACAAAGGCTGCTCGTCAAACTTACTTTCTATCAGTTCACCTACTTTTTTATGGGCGTCTGATGACGTGTGAGAAACAACCGCTTTCCATTGGTAACGTTTTATAATATTAACGTTATCTTTGAAATTAGGATCAATGACTTCAGGGTGAACACCTAAGAATTTGGCTATTTTCATAGTAGCCTTTTCATTAAGTGGGCAATGGCCATTGAGATACTGAGAAAAAGCTCCTTGCGTAATTCCTAGCTGTTCAGCAGCTGTTTTCTGAGTAATGTCAAGAATTCGTTTCTTTTCGTTCCAAACTTTCTTGAGATTTGAAGTCTTAACATCGTTCGTTACTGGCTTCGGTACGGTCGGCATACATGCTCCGTTGTTGCAGTTCCCTACTGCGTAGTTTGAGTTATAAAACTTATATAATCCTTACGAGAAAGATAATAATTTTGGATATTAGCTACGTTAATATCCTTTGTCCAATCTTTATTAGTAAATAATAAGACACCTCCTGAGTACCCTACGGCTACTGCAACGTTTTGATTATACGAGTGAAACTTATCTAGCCAATTGATTTGGAGTTGAGATAATCCTAGATTAATGGGGGTTGATTCTCTTTTTGGTAATGATTTGAGCCACTTATACTCTACAAATAGAATACCCGAAGGGCCAGCATACAGGGTATCTGGGACCCCTCCGGTAAAAGTGTCATGAATCTTCCAGCGATAAACTTCAGCTGGAAGACTCTTATGAATAGCTCTGATAAAGCTATGCTCGTTCATTAATTAGCAGCAGTTGTAGTATTAGTGAGTATTATTAGTGCTTAAATACAGCTCTTCTGCTTGCTTATAGTCGTTCTCGTTAGCAACAAAACCCATGTAGTCAGCAGCGATATTAACCCATGAACCCTTGTCATTTGACTGGATCTGCGGTTTAAACTTCCATATCGTGCTGAAACGGTCGCCGCCGCGCTCGAGGATTTTAGAGTTCCAGTTCTTCGATACGCGAAGCTTAGAGCCTGAGAAGTCCATAATGCATGGCGTGTTGCGTAACGCACCTGAGTCTTGGTCATAACACAGCAACAGGTGTTGATGATTCTCTGACAAGTCAAAGGTCGCTTGGTCTTTCTCAGGCTGCTCTGCAATCCAGTTAACGGCCTCTTGTCGAGAGTCAAATGTCCCCTGCTTACCGCCACCTGCTTCACGCTTGCGCCAGATTACATACTCAACGCGGAAGTTAACGGAGATAACATAGATCTCGTCATACAGTTCTTTAGATAAAACATTTAAGAACTGTCCTGGTTGAGCGCCTTCGATGTAATTAGCGTGGTGCTTGTCGACCTCGTCATTCATCTTCTGAAGAAGCTTGATGCGAGGTATTTCAATGTTGTCGCCAACATTCTCATTGCCGCGTCCGCCTTCTTTTAGGAAGTCGGGTGTAGCGTTGGTCGCTGCAAGGAATGAAGGTGCTGGCTTTGTTGTTGCTACTTCTGTGTTTTTAGCTGTCATAATTGATTACCTAATAATTGATTAAAGTGCTCTAACATTGAGTTTGCGGACAGTCCTATCGGCTACGCCAGGAACATTATCTCCTTGGCCCCTCAATTCTCTGTATGCAGTTGACGACATGCGCCGCTGCACAAGTGAGAAGTCGCCTGTAGATGTGATGTACTGATACAACTCATCCCAGTCCTGTACTTCAGGTACAACTTCTTCACTTATGGAGATCGTGGCTGTGTCGTTAGCCGTGCGTGACAAGCCCTGATCGTCCAATTTGGTCATAAGCTGCCAATCCAATTCAGATTGTTCAGCTTTGAGTGCTTTTTCCTGCTTAGATAGGTCGGCAAGTTTGTGGCGAATATCTAAGCGTGCATTGATTAAGTCATTAATGGTCATTTTGTCCGTCCTTATGGAGTTTGTTTAAGATAAGTAATAGGTCATCCATCTTGCTTACTTTGTGAGACAGCTTGTCGTAGACGTCGGGCTCCCACGTATCCTTGGCGGCAATGTGGATTACTTCCGTCTTCTTAGTCTGTCCGGCGCGATAGATGCGTCGATTGAACTGTTGATAATGTTCTGCGTTGTAAGTAGGTGAAGCCCAGATTACTGCTGTCGCTTTAGTCATTGTGAGACCGTGGCCAGCAGACTGTGGGTGGGCAAAGACGACTTGCAGCTGACCGGCTTGTAACCTGTCTACTATCTCTCCGCGTTTGTGGGCGGGTGTGTCGCCATCGATAACTGCGTATTTAATTTTGCGTTTGTCAGCTAACTCGGTAAGTGCTTTGCGTTCGTGTTTCCAGTTGAAGGCAACTAACGACTGTTTTCTCGCCTCGACTAGATCAATGACTAACTCATAACGCTCTGTGTGTATTTTCTGAGGCTCACCGTTCTCGTCATAAATAGCGCCAGTACACAGCTGTAGAAGCTTTTTAACTTTGGCGCCGGCGTTAACGGCATTGATTGTTGCCGCACCGGTGTACAACACGTTGTCTTGAGCAAGTGTCTCGTAAGCCTGCCTAATTTGCGGGGGCAGCTCAGTGTGCAGGGTATGGAAACTCTGAGGTGGCATATCGATACAGTCTTCGAGAGAGTAGCGAATGTTAATGTCGCTAAGCGCTGCTGCTACGACTTCTTCAGAGTCTTCTTTGTCGACCCACTCATTTGCAAAGCCATTGAAACGCGAGGTACAGACGTGAGAACGGAAAGAATAAAAGCGTCTACCTAACCGTTCACCATCGTCCATTAGGAATGTCGGGTGCCAAATGTCCAATATGGTGTTGCTGTTAGGCGTACCGGACATAGCAACGCGGAAGTTAAAGGTTTGTATAAGCTTTGCTAGGGCTTTGCTGCGCTGAGAATCTTTGTTCTTAAAGGCTGTAAACTCGTCGATGCAAATGGTGTCAAAGCTAGACAGCAGCTGCTTGTTCTTAAGGAGCCACTTAACCGCGTCGTGATTAGTAATAACAATCTGAGCGTCAGACTTAAACGCCTTCTCACGATTTTTAGCATAGGCAAGTGAGTACGATAGGCTGGGAGAGAACTTATCAATGTCGTCTCCCCAGCTAGCTTGTAGTATAGAAAGGGGGGCGAGAACTAACATCTTACCGCCGCGCACAGCAAAAGCATCGATAACGGATCTGGTTTTGCCAGTTCCTGGGTCGGATGTGATGAGACTACGGGGGTGAGCGAGTATGTGCTCTGTAGTCTTTGTTTGATGCGCGAATGCTTCCATACCAGATCCATCTTTTCGGACCATAATATTAGCATTACTAATACTAGTGGGCAAGAAAAATGACTGGTTTTGAGCTTGACCAGCAATAGCCGCAGGTTGAACACCCGCTTGTCTTACCAAGTTGTTCTGGGCAAACGAGTTCATCGTTCTGTACCTCTTGTTTGTTGTAATCGATAAAGTGTTTAAGTGACTTGTCATAAGTACCTTGTATTACTCGCGCCCTGAATTGAGTGCCCATGTCGTCACTAAAACGAACTTGGAAGCGGTCTGGGTAGAGTTGATTAAGTCCTGCGAGGCGCTTACCGATAGGGGAGTCGTGCCGATGGTGTGTATAACCAAAGACACGTAACCCTTGATGCTTGATAAGTGCCAATTGCCAAGCTGATACATACTTTTCACTAAAGAAGTCGCCAAGTACGTGCAGTCGTACAACGAAACCGTCTGCGTTTTTCTTCTGAGAGGCCACAGCTTGTATGCTTTGGGAGAGTTTCTTGAAGAAAGCGGGGTCAGTATGGTCGTGGCGCTTGGCAAACGGCATGTTGTTACCGTAGCAGATGGTGTATTGCGCACACGATGTAGTGCAACTGTGTCTTTCTTCAAGGGTCAAAGCATACATTGGCATGTGCTGCCATTTCTTAATGGCTACTTTGCCGCCGAGCTTTTTGTTGTGGGAAGCAGGCTTGAGCATGTTGTCGTCAGGCGCTGATATAGATTTAAGGTATCTAGTACGGTGAGTACGGTCAGTTGTTATTAGGTCGCTCGCTGTCAATGTCATTTAATAATTGCTCCTTGGCATCGCCAAACACTTGCTTGCCGTTAGCATCAAAGATCTTAAGTTGGCTAGGTTTGATTCGATAAGTAGACCAGTACATCGCATCGGGCGGATCTGTATGAAGCTCGTAGCGATAGGTAATGTCTTGGTAAGTAAAAAACATTTGAGGGTGAGGTTTAGGCACTACGGCTGAATCTCCTGCCATCCGAACTTGAAGTAAGGGAATTTAACGCGCTTGGCAAAGCCAAGGCGCTCGTGCGTCATTGTGCGTTTCATGACAAATAAGACGATTGATACGAGCATGCCGCCGAACATAGCTGCCATCATGCCGGAGTATGTGCCGGCGAAAGACCAGAGCAAAAAGCCGGTGATAGCTATGTCAAAGAAGATGTCGTAAGAAATAACTTTACGAATACCGAACTTGAAAATAAGAAAAAGCATACCGAGGGCAGCAATTAATCCAGTGATAAACATGGTTGATCCTCCGTGGTTTCGATAGGTGAATGTGTTTCTATCCATACTCGAGCGCCACATGACAAGGGTTTATCAGGTGAGTACACGACACGAGATGAGCCATGAATAACAACGTCATGGCAGATAATGTTTGATTTAGAAGTTTTAACAGTCAGTGGTGGTAGGTTGTGATTGTTCTTGAGGTTGCTGCGGATGTTGTGCTGGTTGACATGTATCCGCTTGATGTTGGTGTTGTTCAGTAGCATTGCGGTCTCCTTGACGTTGATGTTTGATCGCGTAATAAATAGATAAGACTTCGATAACATTAATTACGCGTAAGATTAGCTGGGTCATCAATCACTCCGAATGATTTGTGTCGCAAGAAATATTAGGCCGAACGCAAGCAAGCCTATGAATGCAAGACTTACTGCGTGGCTAAATAATGAAAGCCCGATGGCTATAAATAATAAGGAGATAATTGATAATTGAATTTTTTTAATGAGTGGTATGGTCATAATTTTCCCTAACTTTGTCCTCTGCGGTTGACGTGAAGTAGTGTGTGAACTGAGATGAAATGAAGCGGCCTAAATAGTCATAGTCCTCTTCAATTACTGCGGTCATTAAGTCAGATTCTATTTTCATAATTCTGTCTGCAGGTGCGTAAGCCGAGAACCCTTCGTAACCCCAAGCTTCCCAAAAGTTATCGGGGTCTCTGACGAGCTTCTCGAACTCGGTTTGTAAATTTTCTTTATATTCAGCGGTCGCTTCATACGAGTCCCAATGCTTCTCCCACTCTGACTGCATATAATCGTGACGTGCTTCTGCTGCTAATACTGGATCTTCGATCATGCTACCCCCCACCTGCATGGCGCAGGCTCATCTTCAGTTGGATTTTTATAACTACACCAGCGACAGGCACTTTCACTTGGTTTAGGAGGAAAGTCTTTGGCGGTAGTCATGGTGATGGCGCGTTTATAGATTCCAGGAAGGAAAGCTAACGCGTCGTTGCGAGAGAAATCTTTGATAGTCGTCTCGCCTTTATCGAGATACCACAACTCAGTTCGTGCGTGCTCGAGGTGAGGGTATCGCAAGAATGTTGCTATGGCGTACAGCAGGGCTTGCTGCCCGTGAGGTATCTCGTTTCCCCACTTCTTGCCAGTCTTGTAGTCAATAACTCTGGCTGAGGTTTCATCTTCATTGACCAAAGCGTCGAGCTTGATGCGTGCCCAAGTGTCGCCAACAAGCCAGCCGGTAGGTGCCCAGTCGAGGGTAAAGCCCCATTCGCCTTCGAGCTCTACTTTGGCGTCGATAAACAACCTACGTAATTCTGCGAACTGAGATTTAAATTTGACAAGTGTGTCTGGGAATTCACCAAGGGTGCCGTTTACGTAGTCCTCAGCTTGTTGGTGTATCTGCGTGCCTCTTTCAGCTGCAGGTCCGCTTGGCTCCGAGACCTTCTTAACCTTTTGGATATAGACACGATAAGGGCATTGCTCGAAAGTCTTAAGAGAGGAATAAGACCACGCACGAATGTCCCCTAAGTCTGGTGCTTCTTCGATGTACTCTTTCAAGGGTTCAGTGCCAAATTCAATTTTCATGCAGACTCCAATAGTTTTTTATCTGTTTGCTCGGTGAAATAACGAGATATAAGTTCTTGGCGAGCGAGTTCTGAGATGCGCCAATGTACTTCGGCACCTCGTACAGGGTTAATTTCTCTCCCTGCAGCATGAGGGCGTTTTCGTCCTGTCTTGAGGCCATTCTTCATAGCCATTTTCTTAAACTGCAAGGGGCTCATTCTAGTTGTGTGGGTAGCGACCAACGTGTTGTAGATAATCTGCATAGAGTCATAAGTAATCATGCAGTAAGGATCTTTGGCTTGGGCTATCCAATGCTTAATGGTTCGCTTAGCTGTCATATGCTCACCGGCCTTCATTACGTCAGTGACATCGATGTCTAAGACATCAGTAAAGTACGCTAAGTCACCCTGCCTGAAGGCTTGGAAGAACTCTTCGATATCTGTGAGAGATACCTGTCGCATAAGTTCTTTTGCTTCGTTAACAATAGGCGTCTTAACCAAGCGATGGCTTACTTTGAACGACGATAAGTAACCGGCGAACACAGGCAGCTCCGATTCAATTTTGTCTAAGTTATCTATAACCTCTGGGTGTGCCTCGATGAGTGTGACTTCTTGCCGAGGGGCTATGTTGTAGCGCCTGTCAGTCTCTTCGATCTTTACTGCGTCTGCTCGGTTAGTAAGAAAGATAAAGTTAGTGTAGGAGGGCACTTCAATCTGATTAGATCGCATAGCCCTGATTGTCTGGGTAGGCTCCGTGATTTGATTCTTAAGTTTGTCTGCCATCTTCATGGTGCCTTGGGTAGCACTGGCCATGTGGAACTCATCCACAATCATGAAGATTGCTTGACGCATATAACTATTGAACTGCTCTTCTATAGATTGAATAGACTTCATTGGGACGTGGTGTGACCCGAAGAGAGGACGAAGTATGTGGCTATAAAATATGCCTTTACCTGTGCCTTGTACTCCTGTGAACACCCATGCCGTGCCTGTCTTCTCTCTAGTCTGAAAGACATAAGCAAGCCAGTTAATGAAACGTTCAAACTCTTGATCACCATTACCTAGTACGTGGTGAAGAAGTTTGTATATTAAGGGGGTTTTATCTTTGAGATTTATTGCATCACCGAACGTAAGCCTCGAGTCAACGGGAGCTGGGTGCATCATGTACTCGGTTCTGCGATAGAGATTAATCTTCATGGGCAACTGTTTAAGGTCAACCGTCGGAACTTTCTCGGTAGGATTAAAATATATCTTTGCGTCCATAACTTGGTCAGGTGGTAAAGCACCGTGAGTAGCCATGAAGCTTTCCATGCCAGTCTGTGAGCTAGGGCTTAAAGGGAAGGTGTCATCAAACTGTGATTTATTAGGATCGAACAACCCGTTGAAATAGGTGTCGGTATCAAAGTCTCGTAAGACTACGGGTAAAAGGGTCTTACCATTTACTTTGAAGTAGTCTTCAAATATTTCGTGGATTGACGCAAAGAAATCAGGATCAGCTTTTTCAATTTCAAATATGGGTTCACCTTTAAAGTTATACATATAACTAGGGCGCTCTAAGCTGAAGTAGTATGCAGCTGAGTTGCCAGAGTTTATGTTGCAGTTAACCCAAGGTAGATAAGTCTGATTAGCGATAGATATAGTCATGCGATCTGGGTTGCTAAGAACCTCTTCTGCTCTGTTGTTTACGTTAACAGTTGAGATTTTCTCTTTGCGGCGGCTGTAGCCACGATCGGATCGGAGTTTGTTTTTAAACTCTATCGATTTGTTATGAACAATTTCAGGGCTGAGGTTGACTAGCTGATCTAGAGCGAGCTCTTGCTTCTCTTTCTCAACTAAAACTATCCGCTCGCTTGGCGAGGGGAAAGGGTCTACAGCACCGTTCTCAAATACAGGAGGGGCTATAAATATGAGCTTAGAGTTGTCAGCAAGACTAGCGTCAAGCGGCCAAGTGAGACTCTGACCATTAACTGATAGCCCTATCTGGTCTGATAAAAGAGGCGTTTCGAAGTTTGTATTCTGAAGCCACAGCTTTTGTGTAGCAGGAGGCAGCGCATAGTTCAGCTTGAATATGATATGTAAGCTGAGCTTGTCACCTTTAAAGCCTAACGAACTACTGGCTTGTGCTATGTAAGTCACTTCTTTTAATGCTGGTGGCAGCTGATTAATGATTACTTCAGCTAACCTAATAACATCTGCTTGGGTATATGACTTCTGACATATATGAGCAGGATGATTTATGCCATCGAAGTCTAGTACTAGAAGCTGATTAAGATCCTGGCGTCGAACGCTGCCGGCTCGGCTCCTATCAACTAGATCAATAGCGGGGTTTCCTTTTAATAGACAATGGCCAAGGTTAGCGTGGTGATC
>Ga0208643_1000972_pt1 | contig 17250 bp, 12 predicted proteins | sample VirMetDEL_Nov_12_FD_184516 | JGI IMG/M metagenome (GOLD analysis project Ga0208643, IMG submission 184516) | Aqueous microbial communities from the Delaware River and Bay under freshwater to marine salinity gradient to study organic matter... | ecosystem: Environmental > Aquatic > Marine >... | reverse complement strand
CCTTACAAGGAGGGGGTTACTGGTTCGAGCCCAGTAGCGACCACCATATTCTACAATACACAAGTTATATCCCAGGTCGCTTAGCTCAGCTGGGAGAGCACCTCCCTTACAAGGAGGGGGTCACTGGTTCGAGCCCAGTAGCGACCACCATATTTATCCCTCCAATAAACTTTACCCATACGCTGACTCAACTATGCTTGATCTCAATCAGCGAGTGCTAAATTTTACTCTTTCGCCTTTTATAATCCGTAAAATACTCAGCTCTATCGACACTCAGCCTGATTTCATTCTGCTTTTAGCATTGTTTGGAGATCAACATTATGGCCAGCGTCAGTCAATCCGCTTCTCTTGCCAATATTGCCGCTTATTTAAAGCATACCCACGCTTGCGATGAGCAAACGGCACTCAAGGAAGCACGGGAAGTCATGCACAATCTCGTCAGCATGCGCCAAAAGGGCTTTATTACCGGTTGGTACTTTGACGAACAAGGCCACTTAGAGTTGTTGCCTAGCGATGCGATCCTAAAACGTATCCTTTTAGATGATGATTAACTGCACCAACTGCCCCTTTGTCTTGATTGACGACAAACGCAATCGACTTGACCACAATTAACCACACAATCAGCCTACACTGCTTATCCCAAAATAATCCATCACGCATTTTTCAGCGTAGCGCATACTTTTGCGGCATTTTTTGATCTCAAAATAACTAAGTTTGTTTAATAAACCTGCACCACCAAGGGCTATCTATTTGAGGCAGATCTGCGCCATGGGTGGGTTTCCACCCAAACAGAAAATCACTGTGAGCGAGATCTCACCCACAAAACTAAAAGTGTGACAAACATCAAATGAACTACACTTTAGTAACCAAACACTTACAGAAGTCAGTGTAAGTTGGCGTGGTATTTGCCTTTAGTAAGACAGACCTCAGGGAAATCAAGGCTGTATTCCTACTCAAACTTGGTAACAAACTAACCAAGACTGAGGACAAATCCTAACAACAGAAAAAGGAACTCAAGATGACATTGAATCAACAAACTGGATTGACCCGTCCACTCAAAACCTTAGTCAAAATGCTCGCCGTTGCCTCCGTGTTCGCAACCAGCTTTAACGTATTTGCAGAACCTATTGAAATTAAGTTTTCGCACGTTGTGGCAGAAAATACGCCCAAAGGCCAAATGGCACTTAAGTTTAAAGAACTCGTTGAACAACGTTTACCAGGTGAATACAAGGTCAGTGTATTTCCTAACTCACAGTTATTTGGGGATAACAACGAGTTAGCGGCACTACTGTTAAACGACGTGCAATTTGTTGCGCCGTCACTCTCAAAATTTGAACGTTACACTAAACGCCTACAAGTATTCGATTTACCTTTCCTCTTCAATGATATGGATGCGGTAAACCGTTTCCAACAAGGTGAAGCAGGTCAAACACTGCTGAACTCTATGACCCGTAAAGGGATTGTCGGTCTAGGTTATTTACACAATGGCCTGAAACAGTTCTCGGCTAACACGCCACTTAAAAATCCATCTGATGCAAACGGCTTGAAATTCCGCGTGATGGCGTCTGATGTTTTGGCAGCTCAGTTTGATGCTGTCGGCGCTATCCCAGTGAAAAAACCTTTCTCTGAAGTATTTACCCTACTGCAAACCCGCGCTATCGATGGTCAAGAAAACACGTGGTCAAATACTTACTCACAAAAGTTTTATGAAGTGCAAAGCCAAATCACTGAAAGTAACCACGGTGTGCTCGACTACATGGTCGTGACCTCTGACACTTTCTGGAAAGGCTTACCTGCTGACAAACGTAAGATCATCAAAGAAGCATTAGATGAATCTATCGCCTTAGGTAACAAAATCGCCGCAGAGAAAGATAACCAAGACAAACAGTTAATCCTAGATTCTAAACGTTCACAGTTAGTAACTTTAACGCCAGCTGAACGTCAAAAGTGGATCGATGTGATGAAACCCGTTTGGGCTAAGTTTGAAGATCAAATCGGTAAAGATGTGATTGAAGCTGCTGTAGCTGCAAATAAATAATAATGATGATAGCCGCTTAACCTCAACCGAGGTTAAGCGGCCATTTCAGCGAGGGGATTATGGCTGTGATATCGCGAATATTTGGTTATTTTGAAGAAGGTGTGCTCAATTTATTGATCACTCTGATGACGTTGTTAGTGTTTTCAGAAGTCGTGGCACGATTCTTCTTCAACACAGGTTTTCTTTGGATCCAAGAACTGACACTGACCTTTTGTGGCTGGTTTGTATTGTTTGGTATGTCTTATGGGGTAAAAGTTGGCGCGCACATTGGTGTCGATGCCTTCGTTAAAAACTTAGCCCCTCGGGCAAAAAAAATAACATCCCTGATCACTGCCCTTGTCTGTCTGGTCTACTGTGGACTCTTTTTAAAAGGCAGTTGGGATTACTTAAGCCAAATGTATCAAATTGGTGTGCCTATGGAAGATATTAATTTCCCCCAATTTTTCTTAAAAAGCCTCGACCCAGACTTTGCTTGGAACACCTTAAGGATTGATGTTGAAGATGGCGCGGTACCGATTTGGTTATCCCAGAGCATCTTGATCATTGGTTTTTCGATGTTGACTTGGCGATTCGCCGAACTCTTTATTGCCATCCTACGTGACCAAGTCACTGGCTTCCAATTTGCCGATGAAGCGAAAGAAAGTATGCATTTAATCGATGAAAGCGTTAAAAACGCCAATGAAGAACCCGTCTCTGACGAAAAGGAGACTAAATAATGGCGATTGCAACCCTATTTACCGCCCTATTAGTGTGTATGTTTCTCGGTATGCCTATCGCTATCGCGTTAGGTTTTTCCAGCATGCTCACCATTTTGTTTTTCTCGAATGACTCCTTAGCCTCAGTGGCACTCAAACTGTATGAGTCTTCATCGGAGCATTACACTCTACTCGCTATCCCCTTCTTTATTCTGTCATCCGCCTTCCTCTCAACTGGTGGCGTCGCGAGACGGATTATCGATTTTGCCATGGACAGTATTGGACATGTCCGTGGTGGATTAGCGATGGCATCTGTTATGGCCTGTATGCTGTTTGCGGCGGTTTCTGGATCATCACCCGCAACCGTAGCGGCGATTGGTTCAATCGTGATTGTGGGCATGGTTAAAGCGGGTTATCCCGAGAAGTTTGCGGCTGGGGTTATCACCACCTCAGGCACACTTGGTATTTTGATCCCACCGTCCATTGTGATGTTGGTGTATGCGGCAGCGACCGAAGTGTCCGCAGCAAGAATGTTTATGGCAGGTTTAATCCCAGGCTTAATGATGGGATTCATCCTGATGATCGTTATCTACATCGTCGCCCGCTTTAAGAATCTGCCTTCGCGTCCTTTCCCAGGCTTTAAACAACTGGGGATTTCAAGCGCTAAAGCTTTGGGTGGATTAGCACTCATCCTTATCGTACTCGGCTCTATCTATGGCGGCGTTGCGAGCCCGACTGAAGCTTCAGCTGTGGCTTGTATGTATGCGTACTTTATTGCGGTATTTGGTTACCGTGATATTGGGCCATTAAAAGAGGTGGCTTGGCGCAATCAAGGTGAAAGCTTACCTAAAGCCGCCGCACGTAACTTAGGTCACATGTTCCTAGGGCTAATTAAAACGCCTATCGACAAAGACATACGTAACGTAGTGCGTGATGGTGCTAAGGTCAGTATCATGCTGCTGTTTATCATAGCTAACGCTATGTTGTTCGCGCATGTCTTAACCACTGAGCGTATCCCGCATATTATCGCTGAGCATATTGTTAATATGGGTTTACCCGCTTGGGGCTTCCTGATCATTGTTAACTTACTGCTACTTGCTGCTGGTAACTTTATGGAGCCATCGGCGATTGTCCTGATTATGGCGCCGATCCTCTTCCCTATCGCGACTCACTTAGGCATAGATCCTATTCACTTAGGTATCATCATGGTGGTGAACATGGAGATAGGTATGCTCACGCCGCCGGTGGGGCTCAACCTCTTTGTTACCGCGGGGATCACGGGTAAGAGTATTGGTTGGGTCATCCAGTCGGTTCTGCCTTGGTTACTGCTGATGTTAGCCTTCTTAACCTTGATCACTTACGTGCCACAGATTTCGCTCTTCTTACCAGAATGGTTGGATTCGATGCGTGGATATTAAGCTGAAATTCAAGGTTGTGAGATTACCCCTTGATTACAGTTAGTTTTTAAGCGAGCCTAGTCAGGCTCGCTTTGTTTTATGATGCACAGTCTCAGTGATTGATACCGTCGCTTTATCAGGATAGCCACCATGTTGCCCATGACGCCTAAGGCCAAGAAACGCCTCTTTCTCACTGTAGTGTTACTTGCAGGTCTATTTGCAACACTCAAACTGACCTATTGGGTGCATTTGCATCAAGGTAAAATCGAGATCCAAACCCAATCTGAGAAACAACTAAAAGAATTAATCAGTTTCCTTGATGGGGCGTTATCGCGCTACGAAAGCATTCCCCACGTGCTCTCGACTAACCCTATGCTCGCCAATGTACTGAACGATCAACAAAACCCCGATAAAGTCCAAGAACTTAATTTATATCTCGAAGAAATACAGCATGTCACTGAGGCGTCCGATATCTATCTGATTGATGCTTTAGGGATCGCGATTGCCGCCAGTAACTGGCAACAGAGTTTCTCCTTTATTGGCAAGGATTATTCGTTTAGGCCCTATTACACCGATGCTATTTCGGGCAATTTAGGCCGTTATTATGCCGTGGGTACCAGCTCAGATAAGCGTGGCTTTTACTTTTCTTACCCTATTTATCAGCAAGGCGGTAAAGGCATACTCGGCGCGATCATTGTCAAAGTGGACATTAGCGGTATCGAGCAGCAAAGCACAAGCATGGCAATTGCGGGCCAGTATCAATTCCTTATCAGCGACCCAGAGGACATTGTTTTTATCTCCAGTGTCGATGAGTGGCGGTTAAAGTCACTCACTCCACTTACCCAAGCCAAACAATATGCGCTTAATGCATCAAAGCGTTACGCAGAACGCCCCATAGGTGAGCTATTAATGAAGCCACCCTATGAGAGTGGCAGCCAAGCTATGCTCTACCAATTGCAAACAGGTAGAGATCATGAGCAATACATGGATAACCATCAGTTAATGGCCAAAGCTGGCTGGCGGGTGCATATCTTAGCACCCATCAAACCCTTGCTGTCGTCTTTACCTGCATTGATGTTACTGTCAGCCAGCATTTATCTGTTGCTGGCACTCAGCATCTTGTTTAGTGCCGAGCGGCGCCGCAACCTACAGCGCATGCAACTGGCACAAAGCCTGTTAGAACAACGCGTAGAAGAACGAACTCAAGACTTGCAGCAGGCGAACAATCAGCTTAAAGATACTCAAGATGAACTCATTCAAGCGGCTAAACTCACAGTGATCGGCAGTTTATCCGCCAGTATTAACCATGAGCTTAATCAACCACTTGCCGCGATTCGCAGCTATGCCCAAAACACTCAAACCTTTCTAGCCCGTAATATGCAAGATAAAGCACTGGATAATATCAGGATTATTATTGAGCTGACCGATAGATTGGCCGATATTGTCGGCCAATTTAAAAGCTTCACCCGCAAGAGCCAAGGCACAGATAGCGCTACCGATATTGGGCGCTGCATTCAGCAAGCGCTCACTATCGTTCAGCCAGAAATAGACAAACAAGGTGTTGAGCTCGATGTGCAACTTCCCAATGGTAGCTATCAAGTTTGGGGCGATAAGGTCCGATTGCAGCAAGTATTTGTCAACATCATGAGTAACGCCATTGTCGCTATGCAGCAATCGGATAAACGCCGCTTGATTATCCGCGTAACCAGTGAAGATAAGTTCTGCATCAGTATCCAAGATTCAGGTCCTGGCGTACGTGAAAGCCAAATGGAGAAAATCTTCGAACCTTATTTCACCACCAACGAGCGGCATGGCCTAGGGCTTGGCTTATCCATTTCTCAGCGTATTATCGAATCTATGCAAGGCCAAATTAACGTCGCCAATGCCGAAGAAGGTGGCGCCATTTTCCAGATTATTTTACCTATTTATTTGCTTGAGGAATGTTAGTCTCATGAGTGTGCCCAATTCTATCCAAGATTATTCTGTACTCATCATCGACGATGAGCCGCACATAGGCACAGTTCTCGTTCAGCTATTTGAACTTGAGGGCATTAAGGCGCTCGCTACCACAGAGCCGAAAGGGATCGCTAAACTCCTGCATAAGGATTGGGCGGGAATGGTGATATCAGATGTCAACATGCCGCAATTAGATGGCATCAGCTTAATGCAACAAATCCGCCTGCAGGACCCCGACCTCCCCGTTGTGTTATTGACAGGGTTTGGGGATATCGCCATGGCAGTCAATGCATTAAAGCAAGGTGCCTACGACTTTCTCGAAAAGCCCTTTAATAACGAACATATACTCGATGTGGTGAAGCGCGCCTTAGATAAACGCAGCCTGACCCTAGAAAACCGTAAGCTTAAAAAGGATCTCGAAAGCCAGAGCGTACCAGGCCCTCGCATTTTGGGTAACAGCGTCGGCATCAACCGTATGCGCCACATCATAGATCAAGTGATAGACACCCCAGCTGACGTGTTAATCGAGGGTGAAACGGGCACAGGTAAAGAGCTCGTCGCCCGCTATTTACACGATCACAGCAGCCGCAGCCAAGCCAACTTTGTCGCCATCAACTGTGGTGCGATCCCCGAGAACCTAATTGAAAGTGAGCTCTTTGGCGCCGAAGCAGGAGCCTTTACCGGCGTCGATAAGATGCGCATTGGTAAGTTTGAATACGCCAACGGCGGCACATTATTTTTAGATGAAATTGAAAGTACACCGCTGTCGCTGCAAGTAAAACTGCTGCGGGTACTTGAAGATCGTAAGGTTGAACGCTTAGGGTCAAACAAAAGCATCAACTTAGATATACGTGTGATTGCCGCCACTAAGGTGGATTTAAAAAGCTTGTGTGACACGGGGGAGTTTCGCCAAGACTTGTTATATCGCTTAAATCTGGTGACTGTGCCTATCCCTCCCCTGCGGGATCGCCGTGAAGATATTCCTTTACTGTTCCTGCACTTTGCCCGGGTTGCATCGGCACGCTATCACAAAGCGCTTATCGCCTTAAATGCCGAGCAAAACGCCATTCTCACCTCCCACGACTGGCCGGGCAATGTGCGTGAGTTACGTAATCTCGCCGAACGCTTTGTACTGCTGGGCGGAGAAGCCGCCTTTGCTGGCACTTTGGGCAATACCCCGAGCCTGCACTCGAGCATGTCATTACTGCAACGAGTCGAGTTTTTTGAAAGGGTACTGATTGAAGAAGCGCTCAGCCACAACAAGGGCAGCATTAAGCAGACAATGGAACAGTTGGAACTGCCCCGCAAAACCCTCTACGACAAAATGCGTAAATATGATTTAGACCGCAAGCAGTACATTAATTCCGATGACTAAACAACAAATTGAAAGCTAGACTAATACCCGTTTGACATGCGTTTGATGGTAATGCAAACGGGTGATGGCTAAGGCAATCAAGGCCAGTAAGGTTAACGAGCCCATCACCACGCCGCGCCACTGCGCCTCATGCCAAAACATCATCAAATAAGGCCCGCCAATCGCCGCGCCTAAGTAGTAACAGCATAAATACAGCGATGTCGCCTTAGCCCGATCGCGACTGGCGCGCATCGCGACAAAGGAATTACAGCAACTGTGAGTGAGGAAAAAGCCACAGGCCGTCATCAAAAAACCTAAGCTAATGGTTAAAGTGGTATCAAACAGGGTCAATAAACTGCCGAGCAACATCACGCACCAAGACCACTGATACAACTTATGTTGGCCAAATTTGGCGAGCCATTTCGCGGTAAAATACGACGCAATAGTCCCGCTCGAATAACACAGAAAAATCAAGGTTGCTTGAAAGCGGCTCCATTCATAGGGCGCCGCCATCAAATGCAGCTGAATAAAACTAAATTGATTCACCATCATCATAAAGGTCAAGCCGCCAATCGCGTAAACCAAGCGCATTTGCGCATCGGTCAGATGATGGCTAAAACCATGAAGATCTTGGGCTAAACGGGCACGTTTTGATAAAGAGGGCTCGGTTTTACTCTGTGACATGGCCTGCGCATCGGCAAGTGAAGGCAGCAAATAGTTCACTAAAGCCACGCCCGCTAAGGTGACTAAAAACAACAGCCACATGGATTCTTGCCAAGATAAAAACTGCGACATAACGCCACCGAGCAAACGGCCAACAATGCCACCAATGCTGTTCGCCATAATGTAAATGCCCGCGGCTTTAAGCATAGTGCTAGGTGATAACTGCTCTTTAAAATACGCCATGGCAATCGCTGGCACGGCAGCGAGTAATGCACCTTGCAGCAATCGCACTAGCACTAGCCCGTTAAAGTCCGGTGCCCAAATCAACAATAAGTTAGACAACGCCAACAACCATAGGCTGACAATAATCGGCGTGTGTCGACCGATACGATCTGACAGTACCGCATACAAGAGCAATGAAAAAGCCAAGGAAAAACTGGTTACCGATAGGATTAACGTCGCTTTAGACCCCGATACCGCAAAATGCTCCGCAATCAGCGGCAACATGCCTTGCATCAGATACAAGTTGATATACACCACCACAGAGGCGACACATAGCGCCCACATCAATCGGGTGTCACGCTGTTTATTATCAATCATAGTATCTAACTCGGCTTGCACAGGAGCCTCGACAAAGCACACTCATAGGATAGACAAAGGTTATCACCGGGCATAACATAACAATAATAGATAATATCTATCGCTATCATTGATTTTTGTTATAGCCACAAAGTACCTACCTTACCACTATTCAACAGTATGGGCCCGATTGATGGATATCCGCCAACTCAAGCATTTAGATGCCCTTGCCAGTACTGGCAGCTTTACCGCCGCAGCCAAAAAGCTCAATATGGCCCAACCTGCCTTAAGCCAAAGTATCAAGCGCTTAGAAGTCGCACTCGGCGTGACTTTAGTTAATCGTACGAGCAACAAGAATGACAAGCTGCTCGCACTCACGGCCGAAGGTTTAGTCCTACATCAACATGCCACTTTGATCCTGAAACAGCTTAAGCAGGCCGAAGCGCAAATCCGCGCCATGGCGAATCTCACCTCGGGGGAAGTCCGTATTGCCGTGCCGGGCATGCTGGGTTCTTTCTACCTTCCCTCGCGCTTAATGGCTTTTCGGCATAAATACCCCGAGTTGAAACTGTCCCTGTTTGAGGGCGGGACGCGCGACGCGTTGCGTATGTTACAACAGGAAGAAGTGGATATTGCGATCATTACCGCCCAAGACCTACAACCCGAATTTGATAGTCAGCTGTTAATCCGTGAGCAAATGGTGATCGCTATGGGAGCCGAACACCCTTTAGCGGAATACAATGCCGTCAGTCTCAATGACTTTTTCGACCATGAATTAGTGATGTTCAAGACAGGTTATTTCCACCGCGAGTGGATCTTATCGCAGGCCAAGGATCTGGGGAAAAAGCCTAATGTTGCCTTTGAGACTAATTTGATTAACCTTATCAAACAGATTGTTTCCCAAGGATTTGGGATCACCAGCGTGCTCGAAATGGCCATAAGCTCAAAAGATGACATTTTAGCTAAACCCTTCGATCCACCAGTATTTTTGAATCTGCACATCGCATGGAAAAAACAACGCCCCGTGAGTCAAGCAGACCGCGCCTTTGTCGATTTTTTAATGTCAAATCGCTGACCTAAATCGATTAAAACAAAAAGGGCTGATATCAATATCAGCCCTTCTCTTTTTACTAGTAAATAACTGTTAAACCTTTCGATTTAACCTTAAGCAATTAGCCTTGCTTACGACGGCCAAAGGCAAATGGTAGCAATAACAAGCTTAACCAACCTAATGAACCACCATCATCTTTCTTAGCTGGTGTTTCTGTCACAGACACAGACACAACACTTGAATCCTTGTTGCCATGGTTGTCCGCTACAGTCAGTTGGAATGACACGGTTTGAGCTGTACCACTCACTTCTGGTGCCACGAGATTAAGCTTGGCTGCATTCGCGTCAAAGTTGAAGCTCGCGCCGCCTAACTGAGTCCATTTGTAGGTCAATGGATCATTGTTGGCATCGGATGACTTACTCGCATCGATAAACAGTGGTTTACCTTCTTGAACAGATACCGGCGCTTCAATCACTGCCACTGGCGCAACTTCTGGCACATCAAATTGATATTCTTGCTTCAAGACTTCAGCCGAGTCGTTGTTCACTTTGTTAGTTAAAGTCACAAGGTTGTCTTGGCTTGCCTTACGTGGTACTAAGTCAAACGTCACATCTTGCGCCGCGGCACCAGAGGCCATCTCGATAGTCCAAGTGATCTTATTGCCCACTTGCGTACCTTGATGGCTGATATTAGCCACTTCATGACCTTCTGGTAATAACGCTTCTAAGGTGTAAACGCGGGTTTCTTGCGTTTTGTTCGCTTCGACACGGGTCTTCATCACTTTAGCGGCGCCTGGCGTTAACTCGCCAGAAACAGTGCTACCTAGAGGCGGTAAAACATCATCACTGACGCGCTCAAATATAACCGGAATTTTAACCGGTGCGACTTTGTCATCAGTAGTGGTCAGAGTCAGCATTGCCAAGCCAGCATCGCCCACTAACATCGCTTGTTTCCAAGCTAAGTTGACGTTGAAATCTTTATGATCACCCGTAAGATTTGCCGTTAAGTTATCACCCGCTTCATCGTATAAGGTCACTTGTTTCAAACTAAAAGCATCATCCGCATCGGCTGCAGATGCCTGATAGTTTTGTATCACGACAATATACTCACCTTTCACTGGGTCCTTAATAGACACACTTTCTTTTGAACCACTAAACGCAGAAGATGCCGCGATAGAAAGCTGGCTACCATCTTTCTTATCGAGTATCACAAACATGTCTAAGTCAGGAGACGTGGTATTACCGATTGATGCATTGAAATATAACGCTTTGTCTTCAACGTTAAAGCTAAATACTTTTACGCCATCGGCCAAATCATCAAATGCACTATCGGTATTTGAATCCTGTTTCACACTGGATTCATAAGTTGCGCTTAACTTAAGTGCAGTCACTGTCGCCGCAACACCCGGTAGATCAATCGCTTTCAAGTGCGCCAAATTGCGCTCATCGGCATCACGTGAGGCTGAAACGGGTACAACCGTAGGTAAATCGCGTTTAGCTATCTTAGCCACGATCGGCATGTTAGCCGTTGGGAAGGCTTCCGAAGCTAATACTAAGTTACCAAAGCCCCAACTTGCACCCACGTCAGTCACATCCGCAGCCACTGTGATAGTTTGACTCTCACCTTTTTTCAGGTTGAAGCTTTCTGGCGTCACAGTTAACGCGAACTTATCGGTTGCGGAAACACCTTTTGCTGTCCAGCTACCGTCAGCTGTTGCAGTAACAGTACGTGTCCAAGTACAAGTATCGATACAACGTGAATCAGCCATGCTTGGAATGTTTAGCTTACGTGGATCGCCACCTGTTGTAGGGTTAGCAATCTCGTAGTTTAAGGCACTTTCATCCATCACTAAGCCAGATTTCGCCGCTAAATCCACACGAATACGGCCTGCGCCTACGTCAAACGGATCTGCAACGGTTTTACCATCGGCTTTTTTCATGGCTTGGGCTGTCGTTGCTGTCATCATTAGCGCAGAACGAATGTTATCTGGCGTCCAATCTTTATGCAGCGATTTAAGTAACGCGCCAGCACCGGCAACGTGAGGACTTGCCATTGAAGTACCTGACATCAACGTGAAATCCGCAGGATCAGTCCCTGTCTTATCATGGCCAAACTGTTGATCTGAATAAGCAGCGTAGATATCACTACCCGGTGCAGCAACGTAAGGCACAAGTACATCGTTAGTTAAGTTAGGTCCGATCAATGAGCTGGCAGCTAAAACATCCGCTTCTTTGCTGATGACTTTAGGAGTTGGCGACAGGGTGATTTCAAGCGCTGGATTTGCCGCCATAGCAGCAATCAGTTCTAAGCCATCGATATCGCCAATAAATACTGCGGGAATATCCAATTTCTCTAGCCCTGACATGGTCAAGCGTTCATTATTTTCACCATCTCTATTGAAAACAATCACCCCTTTAGCGCCAGTTTCCTTCGCCGCAGCGACTTTAATATCGAATGAACAACCACCGCGTCTTAAAACAGCGATCTTGTCTTTAAAAGCATCGGCGGCAAATGGTTTACAGGCTTCAAAATTAGCCGCATCAATTGTACCAGCATAAACAGGCACACCTTTGAGCACTTCAGTTTGAACTGGACCCGATCCCGCAGTGTAATTGTAGTTTTTACCATTAAATTCAACGGCACGTACTATGTCACGATTGTGAGTCGAATTAGCAACTGACGTATACCAAGGTGCATTTTTAGGTGTAGAGTAAGGCGTTTGATTAATTGCAGGGCTCGTGTTTGTTGCGCCACGAGTGTTACCCGCAGCGACTGCAGCAAAAATACCCGCATTACGCGCAGCTAAGAAACCTTGTTCTGTTGCACTATTCCACGGATTTCCACCACCACTAATCGAAAAGTTGATCACATCGACGCCATCTTTGATTGCATCGTCTAATGCTTTCAAAATAGGTGCGGTCGGGCAGCCAGAATAAGTGTCGCCCGCATTACCCGGATTACAGATTTGATAAGCTATGATGTTTGCATGTGGTGCAACACCTGAGATTTGCGCAAATTCAAGACCCGTCGCAATACCATCACCTTCTAACTTACCGGTTTCACCTTGCACGTAAGGGACATTAACTAAAATGTTACCCGCTGCTGTACTAGCAACGTGCGAACCGTGTCCACCGTAATCCTCACCATTTTTTGCCGGGGGGGTGTCACCATACACTTTTACGTCATCAAAGTTATTGGTGATTTCTGGATAGCTACGGACACCGATCAGTTTGTCGTTACACATGCTGGCGAAGTCAGTTTTACAGTCACCAATATAGATGCCTTGACCTAATGGGTTAGTGTGGTCATAACCATCCTGGCCAACATCAGCAAAAGAAGCATGGTCAGAGTTAATGCCTGAGTCGATAATACCGACGATCACACCTTCACCCATGGCTTTCGTGCCCGTTGCACTACCATCCCATACATTTGGCGAACCGATAAGCGCTTGACTGACATCAGTTTCCATTTGTTCCATGCGCTCGCGCTCAACAAACGCAACCTCAGGTAACTCAGCCATTTTCTTCGCTTGAGCTTGAGTCATGCGAACTGCCATACCGTTTAACGCATACTGATAGGTCGTTAATGGCTGCAGATTGGTGCCAATAGCCGCACTTGCGTTAGCTAGAAATCGATTTTGTTTGACTTTCAAATAGCTAACATAACTTTTAACTTCAGGTCTTGAAGCATCGAGTTTACCATTCACCGCGACTTTTGAAGTGCCACTTGCCTGCACTCTCTGTGAGCTCGTCGCTTTAAAGCCAGGAGTCGTTCCTTGATAATTGGCGACTGAACTGTCACGTAAACGAACGATATAAGTAAATTCACCCTCGCCTAAATCCGCTTCTGGTATAAACTTAACTTCAGCTCCGGCAGCATTACCGCGTAATGACGTGGCTTGTAGTTCACTTGGAATATCTAACTGCAAGGTTTCACCCGTAGGTGATAAAACGGTTTGCGCATTTGCCGCAGACGATAACAGCGCCATAGACACTGCTAGTGCTATTTTAGTTTTCATTGTGACTTCCCTAATTCTTATAAGTTGTATGATTTATAAAACTCAGGTTGGTGGCATGAACATACTGCAACAACCAAGAACGTCACCTGTAACTGACATTTTTTATGAATAACCATTCAATTTACTGTGATGATGATCACTGAGTTTTATCGCTACAATTTGTAACACGCAAAGATACAAATTAAAACACCAAGTTAACAGAACGTAATTCAGTAAATCGTATATCAGCTTCTATTTATCTTAAAAAAGAGAAATAGATTGTTTCGCAGGTTGAATAGCAGGTAAATTAAAGCTCATAAACAAAAAATGCGAAATATAAATAGCTGTTTAAAATCAGCACATTAATTTGAACACTTAAATCTTGGAGCACCAAGATAGCGCACTAAAAAACAGAACAAGTGACCGTAAAAATATTATTATTCGCAAAAACCTCACGTTACAAATCAAATATTTCAACAAATAAAATCAAACAAATTTAAATCAAATTTACAACAATATTGAAACCAAACTTTAACGACACCGGTGAAGATATCTTTTTACAAAATGGCGCCACTTATAAATAGATACTAACTTATGCATTAATATTTTTAGCTCTGTGTAAAGCAAAATCATATTTTATTTTACATTTACAGCATGAATACCCGAATATTAACTAAAAAAAAGCCCTTCCAATATAAATTGAAAGGGCTACATCTTCAGCAATACAAAAATAATGCGCAGGCGATAATTAAGCGTGGTTAATTAGCCATAACCGCCTTCATTAATACTTCTGTTGTGAACTTATCATTATTGACGACAGGGAATCTGTCATAGGTTTGGAAGATCACTTGGTCTTGGAATTTGATCATTGCCACAACACCATATTGAATACTCTTATCGATCGATTTGGCGGGCAACGTAAATTTAAACGGCACTGGCGCTCTGGCGATGTTAAAGGTTTTCTGCGCAACGATAACACCCGGGGTATTCAAATCAATGATAGCAATCGTGATTTGGCAACCTTGAGGCAAGGGAATTTTATCTAAATAACCTGCTGCACCATTGATAATAATTGGGGGTTCAGGTTTAACCGTAACGCAGCCATTGAGCAGAATAGCCATGAGCGAGACTAATACAAACGACCTTATTTTAAGCAACATACTAACGTCCTTTTACCATGCGGATCAGACCTTCTTGGGTAGAAGAAGCCACTAACTCGCCTTGTTGATTGAAAAACTGCCCTCTGACATAACCTCTGCCACCGCTGGCATTGGGGCTATCAATACTATAAAGCAACCACTCTTCCATATTAATCGGGCGGTGGAACCACATCGCATGATCTATGGTAGCCATGCGCACTCCAGGACTTAAAAACGACACGCCATGGGGCTGAGCTGCTGTCACCAGAAAGTTAAAGTCCGAGGCATAGGCGAGTAAATATTCATGAATATGGGCGTCATTTGGCATGGGACCATTGGCCCTCATCCACACATGACGGTACGGCTCAGTTTCTTTGGGCGCAAAGGGATGTAATGGATTAACCAGTCGCATCTCAATGGGCGCATCGGCCATAAACTTTTCCAGTATGCTCGGCGGCACTTTATCCCGCATAGTCAGCGCTAATTCTTGCTGATTCAAGAGACCGTCTGGTCCTGGTACTTGCGGCATGATCGCTTGATGACTAAATCCTTCTTCAGGTTCTTGGAAGGAACAAGTCATGTGAAAAATCGGCCGACCTTTTTGAATTGCACTCACGCGACGGGCGCTAAAACTGCCGCCATCACGCATGTTTTCGACTTCATACACAATCGGTAACTTCTCGTCACCGGCACGTAAAAAGTAAGAGTGTAATGAGTGGACCTTACGCTCAAGGGGGACGGTTTGCTTAGCGGCGCTCAGTGCTTGCCCCATCACTTGACCGCCAAACACATGCCCAAATCCCAGATCTTGGCTCTGACCACGAAAGAGGCCGATTTCAATTTGCTCAAGGGAAAGTAATGATAAAAGATCGTCTAATACCTGACTCATGGGATCCTACTGCATAATTAGCCATTAATATTTAAGGGTAACCCAGTTCACCTTAAGCTGACCAGTCTTCTATCGATTATCCACAATCAAATTAATCGATTTTAATATGGTGCTCTAGCGCGCTTAACTGAGACCAAGACAAGACTTTATCCTCACCACTGGAGTGCAAAGTAACAGGAAAGGATTGGTATAGCTGGGGCCACTGCTGCGCGAGATTATCAGGCGTAAAAAGCCCCTCATTAAAATACATCGGCTGAAACTCGACAAACAAGCCATGGCTGACGCTGCCCGCACCTGCGAGCAAGTGTTGACCATTGGGCGCCTGTTCACTCACCAAAAAAGCCGTTGTGGCGGTTAATGACTCAAAGGAAAATAACGGCTGAATCGCACTTGCTAAATGTTTGGCTGTCATCGCTGTGACGGCCTGTGGGCATAAACTATTGACGCGAATATTATGAATTTCTCCTTCTATCGATAAGCAATTCACCATGCCCACCAGCGCCATTTTACTCGCGCTGAAAGCGACTTGATGCAAATCACCAAACAAGGCCGAAGCTCCTGTCGTCATCATGATCCGACCATAATCCTGTTGTTGCATATAGGGCCAAACGGCTTGCGTCAGATAAAAACTGCCATTGAGATCGACATCCAATTGCCGTTGCCACTGCTCAAGCTTAATGTGCTCGAACGGACAAGCACCGTAGACCCCCGCGTTATTAATCAAGATATCAATGCGATGCCAACGTAGGATCACTTCTTCGACCATGCGGTTTACTTCATCCCGCTGGCTAACATCGAGCACAAAGTAGAGACAGTCACCGCCGAGTTTAATAATGCTGCAGTAGGTTTGCATCAATGCTAAGTTGGCCGGCATTGTTTGAGCACCATAGGTAGAAATAGACTCGGATGACGATAACGGCTGATCAACGAGCACCACCTTCGCGCCCCGCTCAGCCAACATGATGGCATAGGCTCGACCTAGCCCTGCTCCCGCCCCAGTGACTAACGCCACCTTATTATCGAAACGCATCCAAATATATCCTTATCGGCATAACAGTAGCGGCAAAACGCAGCCAATGAATGCTCAAAAACAACCCGCATAAGGCGACTAGCACCTGTGGTATCTCCAGTTGAACATAGGATTTAGCGTTACGCCTATGTCTTGGGCGGCGCAGTGTCTCCAACAACATCCGCTATAGAAACACAGACTTTTTTGATTTTCTTTGAGCTTGACGACAAATCTCCGCCTACATCAGTGAACATATGTGCGCCAATTCAAACTCTGTTAAATGCGTTTATTAGATAGTGCTCACTTTCGTGTTAAATCTTGTTATGCTATGCGCTAATTGAGCCCTTGCTCGATACCATTCCCATTTACCAATAACGACTGGACGCCATGAATCCTTGGATTTTAGCTATAAGACCCCGTACGCTACCCGCGGCCATAGGTCCCCTATTGATAGGCAATATTCTCGCCCTGCATCATGAGAGT
>Ga0208643_1000969_pt1 | contig 17279 bp, 18 predicted proteins | sample VirMetDEL_Nov_12_FD_184516 | JGI IMG/M metagenome (GOLD analysis project Ga0208643, IMG submission 184516) | Aqueous microbial communities from the Delaware River and Bay under freshwater to marine salinity gradient to study organic matter... | ecosystem: Environmental > Aquatic > Marine >... | reverse complement strand
TAGATGGCGGCAGCTCAACGCAGGAGATTGCTGCCACGCGTGAGAAGGTGCAGTGGCGCAAGTTTATGGCTGGCTCGTATAATCAGGAGCGTTACGGCAATCGGCCTCAGACCAATGTTACGATTAGCGTGAGCGACATGCACTTGGACGCGCTGCGCAAGGTTAATGCTGACTTGGCTCAGATTGACGCCGAGGATCGCCAGCGTGAGGCGATGTCTATTGACGCGGATTACAAGGATGTCACAGATGAGTGAAGCTAACCCGTTAGAAGAGTTTGTGCTGCGTTACCGCGATGACCCTGCGTTGTTTGTGCAGGAGGTGCTGGGCGCTACTCCGCACGATTATCAGGCTGAGTTCCTGCGGGCTGTTGCGGACGGTGAGCGCAAGGTGAGCATTCGCAGTGGCCACGGCACGGGTAAGTCTACATCGGCCAGCTGGATTATGCTTTGGTTTGTTTTGCTGCGTTTTCCGAACAAGGTTGTTGTTACAGCGCCGACCAGTGGCCAGCTGTTTGATGCGTTGTTTGCGGAGCTAAAGCGCTGGATTAATGAGTTGCCGCCGCAGTTGAAGGTTTTGCTTACTGTTAAGTCTGACAGGGTTGAGTTGAACGCGGCCCCGAGCGAGGCTTTTATTTCGGCTAGGACAAGCCGTGCGGAGACGCCGGAAGCGTTGGCTGGGGTTCACTCGGAGAATGTGCTGTTGGTTGTGGACGAGGCTTCTGGTGTGCCTGAGAAGGTGTTTGAGGCTGCCGCTGGCTCTATGTCCGGCCACGCTGCAACCACGATTTTGCTGAGCAACCCGACGCGTTCATCTGGCACGTTTTACGAGAGCCAGACGCGGATGGCTGACAGCTGGTGGACACGGCGTTGGTCGTGCATAGATAGCCCGCTTGTGTCTGACGAGTTTGTTGACGAGATGCGCGCAAGGTACGGCGAGGAAAGCAATGCTTTTCGCATTCGTGTGCTTGGCGAGTTTCCTATGGCGGATGACGACACGATCATTCCGTTTCACTTGGTTGAGAGTGCGATACATCGTGACATTGAGGCAACACCTGACGTTAAGCCAATTTGGGGTTTAGACGTTGCGCGCTTTGGCACGGACAAAACGGCTTTGTGCAAGCGTTATGGCAATGTTGTGACTGAGATTACCAGCTGGCAGGGCTTGGATTTAATGCAGACAGTTGGCCGCGTTATGGCCGAATACGAAGGCTTGCCGCCTTCTATGCGGCCTAGCGAGATACTAGTTGATAGTATTGGCGTTGGCGGCGGTGTGGTTGACAGGCTGCGCGAGCTTGGCGCGCCAGTCAGAGGGATTAATGTTGGCGAGGCTCCGGCCATGGGCAAGACCCACATGAACCTGCGCAGTGAATTGTGGTTCAAAACAAAAGGTTGGCTTGAGGATCGGTCATGCAAGCTGCCGAAGGACGACCAGCTGCTCGCGGAGCTGACTGCGATACGTTACTCGTTCACATCGTCAGGCAAGATGAAGGCTGAGAGTAAGGATGAGATGCGCAAGCGTGGGTTAAAATCGCCTGACCTTGCGGATGCGCTCTGTCTGACAATGGCCAGCGATGCTGCAACTGCATTGTCTGGTGCAATGTCAAGTTGGAAGCAAACTATTAAACGCAATTTGAAAGGTATTGCATGAAGCCAGTTCCGTTCCACAAGCTGTCACCTAAGATGAAAAATATCCGCATGAACCAGTGGATTAAATCATACATTGGTCGAGGTTTAAGTTTGGAGGACGCTCAGCACGCAGCAAGGTGGCGCGCTGGGCATTGGAAGCTAAATGCGCGTATGGAGAAGGTTCTAGCGGACATTGAAGATGTGTGATATGCAGCTTGCGTGGTATTATCAGATAAACTGTGCTAATGTGCAGAAAAGCTAGAGGATGATGACATGAAACCATGTAAAGGTTGCCCCACCCCCGCAGCATGTAAACGTGCTGGCAAATGCCTTGCTAAAAAATACGGGAAGTAAGTTATGGGTATTTTTGATTTCTTAGGCGATTTATCGTCAAAGCGTAGCAGGGAGCTTGGCCTCGGCGGCTTGCAGTCTTTGCTTGGTACGCGCGGTGCAGCGCAGGCTGGCGCAATTGGCGATGAGATGATTGGCATTACGAACCAAGATAGTTTGCCGGGTTACTTTAATGAGCAGACGCGCGAGTATGTGCCTTGGTACGTTGATCTGTTTGACGGCGGTGGATTAAACGCTGCTGGCAGTGTGGCAGAGCAAGAGGCTGCGCAGTCTAAGGCTGCGGCTGCGGGTGCTATGCCCGGCGGCGCTCCCGTTCAGTCTCCCGGTTTGCTTCAAACTCGTTTAGGCAATCAGCTTTCTGATATGGAAATGGCAAACCGTAATCGTGCCGCACAGATGCCACCGGGTTTAGGTAGTCAGCTTTCTGATATGGAAATGGCAAACCGTAATCGCGCTGCACAGATGGCACCGAGTTTAGGTAGTCAGCTTTCTGATATGGAAATGGCAAACCGTAATCGTGTTGCACAGATGACGCCGGGTTTAGGTGGTCAACTTTCTGATATGGAAATGGCAAACCGTAATCGTGTTGCACAGATGACGCCGGGTTTAGGTGGTCAACTTTCTGATATGGAAATGGCGAACCGTAATCGTGTTGCAGGGCCTCGCGAGTCCACGTTAAACACTTTGCGTGAAAATGTTTATAGCGTTGGCCCAATTGATGCTTACAGAAACGCGCTTAACAATCGACCAGATATTCCGCTCACTCAGCCTTTTGCGGGCAGAGATGACACACCTCGTTTGAGCGAAATGCAAACTCCCATGATGCAACACCCTGCGTTTCCGCAATTTGTTGATATTATGAAAAAAATGGGAAACGAGTCTGCAATTCAAGACCCAGCACAAGCGCAAATGATTTTCAATAATTACCTTAAGCAAATAGGTTATAATTAATGGCAATCACAACTTACGCAGAGCTAAAGTCTAGCATCGCCAACTGGCTTAACCGCGACGACCTTACAGCGGTTATTCCTGATTTTATTAGTTTGGCGGAAGCTGGCATTAATCGTGACTTGCGGCATTACAAGATGGTCAACCGCGTTGATGCTACGCTGGACAGCCGCTATGTGCAGATGCCTGCTGATTGGATTGAAACTGTACGCTTTGGCATTACATCTGGCACAACGTATCGCCTTGAGTTAATTTCGCGCGATGACATGCTTGAGTATCGTGAGCGCAACTCTGACATTGCGGGTCGTCCGCGTTTTTACGCAAACATTGGCGATACGATTGAGGTGTTTCCAACGCCTGATGGCGAGTACACAATGCAGCTCCAGTATTACGCAAAGACGCCTGAATTGAGCGACAGCAATGCTGACAACTGGCTGCTGCGCGATGCGCCTGACGTTTACTTGTATGGCGCGTTAATTCAGTCTGCGCCTTACTTGAATGACGACGCCCGCGCTGAGACTTGGGCTGCGCTTTATTCAGCTGCAATTCAATCGTTGCAAAGGGCGTCAGATGACACTCGATTTGCTGGTTCTGGCATCCGTATGCGCGTGACTAGCTATTAGGCTGAAACTGGTGTATAACCGCCACAGATATATCTAACGGAGAAATCCATGTCACTAACAAATGCTTTTGAGACAAGTACACTTCAGTATTTGTTGACAACTGGTAGCGTAACCCGCCCGACAGCTTGGTATGTCGGCTTGTTTACATCTGACCCAACTGACACTGGCACTGCTGGCACTGAGGTGTCTGGCTCTGGCTATGCTCGCGTTTCGGCTACATTCAGTGTCACTGGCGACACGGCGTCGAACACAGCGTCGATTGAGTTTCCAGCGGCCAGCGGTGGCAACTGGGGTACAATCGGATGGATCGGCATCATGGACGCGTCTTCTGGCGGTAACATGATTATCCATTCTGCGCTTGACACTGCCAAAGCCATCAACGATGGCGATGTGTTCCGCATCCCAACTGGCGATCTTGATATTACGGCAAGCTAATGGCCTTGCGCTCCACATATAACTCAGGGGTTTTTAACTCTGGGTTATACGGCGAGCCTGAGACGACGCAGGGCGCTGTTTCTGCGTCTATTGGCGTTTCTGCATCTGCGTCTGCTGTTACGATTGTTGACGCGTTATCGTCTGCGTCCATTGCGTTTGTTGCGTCACAACCTACGGGTGTTCGCATTGTTGACGCGTCGGCCAGCATAAGTCTTGGCGGCATTGCGAACGTATCTGCTATTACATACGAGGTTATCCCCGGTTTTCGTCCGGGTTACGGTCTTAACACTTATGGCTCGTATATTTACGGCGAGAACCGCAGCACGGAAGATGCCAGCGCAACTGCAAGCATTGCATTTTCTGTGAGCGTTGCTGGCGGGATTACGCGCAATGTTTCGTCGTCAACTTCGATTGATTTTGCGTTTACATCTAATGGCGTAATTGACGTAGTTGCCTCTTCTAGCGCAGCTATTTCAATTTCTTCCGATATAGGTTATATCAGGGTAAGAAATGTTGCGGTTTCCGATGATATTGCGTTTACGCCTGTAGTAAATGCAAGATATAAGTGGGAAGACGCACCTGACCCGACAACTATATGGACAGACGCATCTGATCCATCAACGACTTGGACAGAAGCAGACTACTTAGAGAGGGCCGCGTAATGCCTACCACAACGACAAATTATTCTTGGAATAAACCAACCGTAGGCGGCGATGAAGACGCTTGGGGTGGTTATCTAAACGGCAACTGGGACGACCTTGACACGACATTAAAGACCGTCGAAGACAAGGCAGACGCAGCGGCTTCAACAGGTAAAGCCATCGCAATGGCAATTGTATTCGGTTAATAGGAGAAAACCATGGCCGCCCCAAACGTAGTAAATGTCGCCACAATCACCGCCAAGTCGGCGCTGGTGGCTTTGTCTTCAACCTCGCAAACAACGCTGGTCAGCAACGCTGCATCATCGGGCAAGGTGTTTAAGATCAACATGATCCAAGTCGCAAACGTCGATGGCACAAACGCCGCTGATGTTACGATTGACGTACACAGCGCCGCTGCTGGCGGTGGCACAGCCTACTCGCTGGTTGCAACTGCATCGGTTCCTGCTGACGCTTCCTTGATTGCTGTTGATAAGAACACAGCGTTGTATCTCGAAGAAGACAAGTCGATCACAGCGACTGCTAGTGCAGCCAACGACCTCGAAGTCATCGTGAGCTACGAAGAAATCTCGTAAGGAGAGCCGCCATGCGTTTGATCGGCAATGTAGAGAAAGACGCTCAGGTAAGGGCGGTGGCTTCTGGTGCTTTGTCCACTGGTGATACTGTCGTTGTGAACAGCGATGGGACGGTGAGTGTTCCTGCTCCGTCAATAGTAGATACAACCATTTTTAACAACGCACAGACTGAGTTTATTGCGGCTACTTTTGACTCTAATAGTAACAAAATAGTTATTGCCTATAGGGATGCTGGTAACTCTGGTTACGGCACGGCTGTTGTCGGAACAATAGCAAGCGGTGCAATAACTTTTGGCTCAGAAGTAGTTTTCTACTCAGGTGATGCAAATTATGTTTCAATTAACTTTGACTCTAATAGTAATAAGGTAGTTGTGTGCTACACTGATGTTCAGGATGGTACTGACCATGGTAAGGCTATTGTAGGAACGGTATCTGGTACGTCTATAACTTTTGGCTCTGCGTCCACGTTTAATAGCGGTACTACTTTCTATGCAGATTCAACCTTTGACTCTAATAGTAACAAGGTTGTTATTACTTACAGAGATGCAGGTAATTCTAATTACGGCACGGCTATTGTAGGAACGGTATCTGGCACAAGCATAAGTTTTGGTACTGAAGTAGTTTTTAGTAGTGTTAGGACTGACCACGGCAAATGTAGCTTTGATAGTAATGCAAACAAAGTTGTCGTTATTTACGAGATAGGAAATGCAAGTGGTAGGGCTATTGTAGGAACGGTATCTGGAACAGGAATCAGTTTTGGCACTGAAGCTACATTTGTTAGTAACAATACAAACAGTATGGCTATTTCTTTTGATACAACTGCCAATAAGTTTGCTATTTTTTATAGAGATGTCGGAAACAGTAATGATGGCAGATGTCGAGTTGCAACTATTTCTGGAACGGACATAACTTTTGGTACTGAAGCAGTTTTTTACACAGATGATAGTGTGAATAATTTAAACAGTATCTATAATCCTGATGCTAATGTAACTTCAGTTGTCTACACTGACGGGTCTGGGGGTGTTGGCACACTTCAGAATGGTACAATCAGTGGAACTGATATTTCTTTTGGTGCGCAGCTTCGCATTAGAGATGGTGGCAGCGTTGACTATGGGTTAGAGTTTGGTTTAGCCTATGACACAAACTCAAACCTTACTTGTATTGGCTATGGTTCAGCGACAAGTGCTGAAATAGGTACTGCTACACTTTACAATTCAACAGCAAGTGTTCTTACCTCTGAGAACTTCCTTGGCTTCGCTGCCCACACATACGCTGACACGCAGAGCGCCTTGGTCAACTCGACCTGCACAGTGGACCGCAACCAGAGCGGTTTAACTGCGGGTCAGACTTACTATGTTCAAACGGATGGCTCTCTAGGCACAACGGCGGGTGATCCGTCTGTCGTGGCTGGCACTGCCATCTCCTCTACTGAAATCATCGTGAAAGGTTAAACTGATGAAGACTATCGTTGAAACATCCAGCGGCTTGAGCAAGTACCTTCTTGCTGATGACGTGACCATTACTGCCACGGCAGACAACATCACAGTGGGTGATCCTGCTCAGTTCATCATTGGTGACTTGAACAGCACCACAGTGACCGTCACTGACAACGTGACCAACGCCCCTGCGGATTGGACTGGTAACAAGTATTTCTTTGACGGCACTACATGGACGTTGAACCCTGACTGGGTAGACCCAACTCTCGACGAGGAATAATTATATGCGTATCATTGGAAACGATCCAAGCACTCCAAGACAAGCACAGATTGTCGCCAGTGGTACGCTGTCCACGGGGGATGCTGTTGTAGTTAATGCAGATGGGACTGTTAGTGTTGTAGCTATAAGTAGCGGCAATCAGGCACTGGGCAGCGCCACTGTTTTTGAAGGCAACGCAACTTATCTTTCGTCAGCATACGATGCTAACGCTCAAAAAGTTGTTGTGGCATACAGAGACAACGGAAATTCAGATTATGGGACTGCTATTGTTGGCACTGTAAGCGGTACATCAATTAGTTTTGGAACCGCTGTTGTTTTTGAATCTGCGGGAGTAAGACATTGCTCTATTGCTTATGACGCCAATACACAAAAAGTTGTCATAGCGTATAGAGATGACGGTAATTCAAGCAGAGGCACGGCAATTGTTGGCACAGTGAGCGGCACGTCTATTAGCTTCGGTACTCCCGTTGTTTTTGACTCTGTGGGTTATTCTGATCACTACGCCATAACTTACGACTCAAACGCTCAAAAGGTGGTTGTGGTTTACCGAGATTCGGGAGGTACAAACAGAGGTTATGCTTATGTTGGAACTGTCAGCGGTACATCTATTAGTTTTGGCTCTGTAGGTACATACACTACTAATAGCACTCTATATATGTCAGCTACGTTTGACAGCAATTCAAACAAGGTGGTAATTGCCTACAATGACAATGGCAATTCTCAAAAAGGCACTGCCGTTGTAGGCACTGTAAGCGGAACAAGTATAAGTTTTGGAACGCCTGTTGTTTTTGAAGAAGGGTTGACCGTATACATAGGCGCTACATTCGACAGTAATTCAAACAAAGTTGTCATATCGTATAAAGATGAAGGCAACTCAAATTACGGCACAGCTATAGTTGGAACTGTAAGTGGCACATCTATCAGCTTCGGAACTTCCGTTGTGTTCCAATCATCCGCAACAAATTGGACTTCGGCGGCTTATGACGCTAACGCTCAAAAAACTATTATATCGTATCAGGACCAAACTGATCCTAAGTACGGTAAACTCATTGTTGGCACGGTTAGCGGCACTTCTATAAGTTTTGGCAGCGCCGTTACTTTTGTAAGTTCCTCTGAGATACAGTATACGTCTTCTACTTATGATTCAGACGCTCAAAAGGTAGTCGTGTTTTACAGAGACCCGGGCAACAGTGATGCTGGTACATCTGTTGTTTTTCAAGCGGCATACAGTAATGCCAACCTCACCGCCGAGAACTACATCGGCACAGCCGCCACAGGCGCACCCAGTGGCACTGGTGCAAAGATCAACCTCAAGGGCGCTGTAGACGAGAACCAATCTGGCCTGACCGCAGGTCAAAGCTACTACGTCCAGACAGACGGAACACTCGGCACCACGCCAGCAGACCCAAGCGTATTCGCAGGGACAGCCGTGGCTGCAAACAAACTGATCGTGAAGGGATAAGACATGGCGCTCGATACCATTCCAAAGCAAGAGGGCGGTAAGCTCAAGGCCGTTGCATCTGGGACACTTCCGAGCGGTGTTCCTGTTGTTGTGAATAGCGATGGGACTGTGGGTGTTGTTGGATCAAACACCATCACAGGTTCTGCTGGAACCCCTGCTGTTTTTGAAACAGGTGGGGTAAATACTCCTGATGTTGCTTTTTCTACCGCAGCGGGAAAATTATTGTTTGCATATTTCGATAAAGGTAATTCAAATTACGGCACTGCTATCGTTGGCACAGTAAGTGGAACTTCTATTAGCTTTGGAACTGCCGTTGTATTTGAATCAGCAAATACGCAACAAGTAAGGCTTACTTATGATAGCGGAAACGACAAGTTTGTTATTGTTTACAGAGATATTGGCAATAGTTATTACGGTACGGCAGTAGTAGCTACAATTAGCGGAACGTCTGTCTCATTTGGATCGCCAGTTGTTTTTAATAGCGCCCTTACATCTGAGCCAGATATAGATTATGATGTTAATGCAGGTAAGGTTCTTATTGGTTACACCTCCGGTAGCAATGGAGTTGCTATAGTTGGAACTGTAAGTGGAACTTCTATATCTTTCGGAAGTGCATCAAACTTTAATGGCTCCACAAGCGTATCCAACCTTTCGTATGACTCTGACGCTCAAAAAACAGTAATCGCCTACAGGGACGGTGATAATAGTGACTTTGGGAATTGCGTTGTTGCGACAATCAGTGGAACATCTGTCAGCTTTGGCTCTGAGGTAACTTTTTCTGCTAGTGATTCCACCCATAACATATCGGCAACATATGATTCAAATGCTCAAAAAACAGTAATTACGTTTAGGGACGTAGGGGATTCTAACAAAGCAAAAGCTATTGTTGGAACAATCAGCGGTACATCTATAAGTTTTGGGACGGCGGTTGTTTTTAATGACTCGGCTCAAGCAAACTTTCAAATGTGTGCTTATGATCCCTATACAAAAAATGTTGCTATTGCATATGGTGATATAGGAAACTCAGGATATGGAACTTTTGTAAACGGAACCGTAAGTGGTACGACAATAAGTTTTAGCTCGGAGGTTGTGTTTGAACAACCCGGATACACCCAGTTTATATCAATGGCCGCAGACACAACCAACAACAAGATGGTGGTTTCTTATCAGGATTATACCAATTCAGAGCGAGGTACAGCATGTGTTCTTACTTCTGCTGGGTCTGTCCCCAACCTCACCTCCGAGAACTACATCGGTATGTCTGGTGGGGTGGTAGAACTTGAGGGAAGTGCAGATCAAGCCGTGGGGTCGCCTACGTTGTTTGAAAACGCCTCTACTGAAGCTATTGCTACAACTTTTGATAGGGCTTCGGGCAAAGTTGTTATTGCTTACGCTGATGGGGGAAACTCAGGTTATGGCACTGCGATTGTAGGGACAGTATCTGGCACCTCTATTAGCTTTGGAAGCGCAGTTGTATATCGCAGCGCATATGCAAATAACACGACTGCAACTTATGATGCCAACACCGAAAAAGTTGTAATATCTTATCGTGACTTGGGTAACTCAGGTTACGGAACGTCTATTGTAGGCACAGTTAGCGGCACCTCAATTAGCTTTGGTACTGCTGTTGTATTTGAAAGTGCTGATGTTAGGGATACGGGTTCAACATACGACTCAAATTCTCAAAAGGTAGTTGTAACTTACCGTGACACAGGTAACTCCAGTTATGGCACCGCCGTGGTTGGAACGGTGAGCGGTACTTCAATCAGCTTTGGAACACCTGTTGTATATGAAACAGCAAGCTCTCAGTACAACGCTGCCACTTTTGATACCTCAAACAATAAAGTTGTTATTGCCTACAGGGACAATGGCACCACGCATGGAACCGCTATTGTTGGAACGGTGAGCGGTACTTCAATCAGCTTTGGCACGGCAGTCGCTTTTGAGGCTTCCTCTACGGAGAGAATTGATTGCGATTACGATGCGCAGAACGGAAAAGTTGTCATTGCATATCAGGACGTAAACAACTCTCAGTATTGCACAGCCATCGTCGGCACGGTTAGTGGCACCTCCATTAGCTTCGGCACGGCGGCTGTTTTTGACCAAGTGGAAACTCAATCTATGTCCGTTACATACGATGAGACTGCGCAACGGACTATAATCTCATACAACAAGGCTGCTCCGACCCCTAAAGCTGGGCGCATTGTTGTGTGTACGGTGACGGGTGATTCTATTTCGTTTTCTACTCCTGTGGAGTTCGAACCCGCAGAGGTTCTTAGTGTGTCTTCATCGTATGATTCCAATGCACAAAAAGTTGTCACTTGCTATGTCGATGCAGGTAATAGCAACAAAGGCACAGCCGTTGTATTCCAAGCAGAATACGAGAACATCACCAGAGGCTCTGTAGCTGACGGCGACAATGCAACCGTGGACATCATCGGCTCAGTCAGCACAAACCAGTTGGGCCTCACCGCAGGGCAGCAATATTACGTCCAGACGGATGGCACGGTAGGTACAACACCTGCTAATCCAAGTGTATTGGCGGGGACCGCCGTTTCTGCTACAAAGATGGTAGTCAAATCATAAGGTAGCGTCATGCCGTTAATACCGCTCAACATCCCAGCAGGACAGTATCGCAACGGCACTGAGTATCAGTCTCAGGGCCGTTGGCGCGATGCAAACTTAATCCGTTGGCATGAGGGTGCGTTGCGCCCAGTCGGCGGCTGGCGTCAGCGCGGAAGCGTTGATTTAGATGGCGTAGCCCGCACAATGATTGCGTGGGAAGATAACAGCGGTGGCCGCCGTGTTGCGTTTGGAACGTACAATAAGTTGTACGCCATGACATCTGGCAACGCTGTTAGCGACATCACGCCAGCAGGCTTCACCGCTGGCCGCGTTGATGCCACATCCTTTACCAGCTACGGCGGCGGTGTTTACGGCAATAGCCTTTACGGCTTGCCGTCAGAAGACATCGGCACTGTTTTCCCGGCGACCACATGGAGCTTGGAAAACTGGGGTGAATACTTGCTGGGCATGACAGCTGATGACGGCAAGATTTATGAGTGGCAGCTTAACGGCGGAACACCAGCCGCAGTTCTATCAAATGCACCTGTAGATTGTTCCGGCATGATGGTGACTGAAGAGCGCTTTGTGTTTGCGTTTGGTGCGGGCGGCAACCCTCGCAAGATTGCATGGTCTGACCGTGAGGATAACAACAATTGGACACCAGCGGCAACTAACGAGGCTGGTGACATTGAAATCCAAACCAACGGCACAATCCTCAAGGGTTTGCGCACACGAGGGCAGTCATTGATCCTGACGGACCAAGACGCCCACACAGCCACATACAGCGGCCCTCCATTTGTTTATGGCTTTGAGCGTGTAGGTACATCGTGCGGCTTGATTGCGGCCAACGCAGCTGCGTCAATCGACGAGGGCGTAGTGTGGATGGGCCAGCGCTCATTCTTTATCTACGCTGGTGGCTCTGTGCGTGATTTGCCATGTGAGGTTGCGGATTATGTATTCAGCGACATGAACAACGACCAGCGGTCTAAGGTTCACGCCGTAGTCAACAGCCGCTTCAATGAAATCTGGTGGTTCTACCCAAGCGCAAGCGGAACAGAGTGCGACAGCTATGTTGCATTTGACTACGCAGAAAACATTTGGACCACTGGCACGATTGATCGCACAGCTGGCGTGGACCGTGGCGTATTCCGCCAGCCATTTTGGATTGCTGCCGATGGTGTTCTGTATGAGCAAGAGATTGGCTTTGATTACGGCGGCCAATCTCCATTTGCTGAAACAGGCCCAATTGCGCTTGGTGTAGGCGAAAACGTGATGGCTGTGCGCGGCATGATCCCAGACGAGAATACGCTTGGTGACGTTAATGCCACATTTAAGACACGTTTCTATCCGACAGATACTGAGCGTGATTACGGCCCGTATAACATGGCTAACCCAACAAGCCTGCGGTTTACTGGGCGTCAGATCAGAATGCGCGTCACAGGCAACACTGACTCTGATTGGCGTGTTGGCATCATGCGGCTTGACGCGGTGGCGGGCGGACGCAGATGAGCCGAATACTTCCTCCCATTACGGTCAATATAAACCAGTGGGCCGAGAATATGCGGCGTTACTTAGGCCGGGCTTTGGATCAGCTTGGCTTTAAGGAAACGTATTCATCGGCGTCTGAGAATGGCGTGATGCTGTGGGATAATGCTCTTGGCTACCCAGTGGTTTCCAAGAATGGCGAGTGGCGGCAGGTTGTTCTGGAAGATGGCCAGTATGCTGGCGGCGTTACAACGGATCAGACTGCTGCATCTACAAACACAGCGTACGCTTTGACGTACACATCAAGCATTGCCGAGGGTATTACAAACGGCACACCAGCATCTCGCATAGTCTTCGAAGAGTCTGGCGAGTATATGATTAGCTTTTCGGCGCAAATTTCGTCCACGTCCAGCTCAACTGTAAACTTCTGGTTCTGGCCGCGCGTCAACGGCGTTGACGTTGCTGGGTCAACGATGAAGAACGCACTGCACCAGAACGGGGCGACGCTTGTTGTGTCTCGGTCTGTTATCTTTAACTTTGCCGCCGGAGATTACTTGGAGGCGATGTGGGCTGTTGACAGCACTAGCGGATTTCTCGATGCAACTGCGGCAACGGCGTTTGCACCCGCAGCGCCAGCCTCCACCATTGCGATAACGAGGCTGCACGGATGAATAAAGAACTGGCACGCTGCAAGCCTTGGATCAAGGCAGCTTTAAGCTACAGCGGTGGCACGCATGGCTTCGATGATGTGGTCGCTGGCTTGCAAAAAGGTACGCTGCAACTGTGGCCTACGCCAAGGGGGTGCATAGTCACTGAAATAGTGGTATATCCGAAGAAACGCGTGTTAAACGTATTTCTAGGTGGCGGTGAATTGGACCAGATTTTAGATATGCACGATGATGTGATAGAATGGGGCAAGGCTCAAGGTTGCAGCGCTCTAACAATGTCCGGCAGGTTTGGCTGGAAGAAACCATTGAAGGCGCACGGCTGGGAAGCCCAGCACGCCTCATACGTTAAGGAGTTTGAGTAATGTCAGGCGGAAAAGGTGGATCAACATCCTCAACGGTTGAAATTCCTCAATACATTGAGGACGCGGCAAAGCGCAATCTAACCCGTGCGGACACAATCTCTCAGATTGGTTATGTTCCGTATTACGGTCCAGACGTTGCTGCGTTTACTCCAATGCAAGAGGCTGCATTCCAAAACACGGCTGGCACTGCTGGCGCTTTTGGTTTGGCGGGAGCGCCTATTAATACCTATTCAGCTACAGGGCAACGAATGGGCAACATTGGGCGGAGTACTGCTGGGTCCGCCTTCCCTATCGGCATGTCCCAGCAAGACATTATGGGTGGCATGGGGCCAGCGACAACTTACGCAGGCGGGGTTCGTGGTTACTCTTCTGCGCCAATGTATGAGCAAGCTATGGATGAGCTTGCTACGCGCCGTCCGGGTCAGAAAAATCTTATTGATAGCTTGTTTATTGACCCATACTCAGGCGTTCCCGGGGCAAATGTTGGCCCAATGGTTGACTACACTGACACCCGCACACCCGGCGACTTAGGCGGTGGTTCTGTTGGCGGTGGTGGTGATCTTGTTTCATATCCCGGCGCTGGCGGCGGCAATGGTTCGGCGCTAAGCGATTATGAAATAGACCAATACAGTCAAATCATAGCTGATGAACTCGGCATGGACTCATTTGACCCTAGCAAGACGGCTGAATCTCAAATGACGCCAGAGCAGTATGCTGCATATCAGTCTCAGTCTATGAGCAACCCAGCTCAGTTGGCTGCTGACAATATTTACATGAACAACTTGGCAACGTCCGGTCAAGGTTCACTTGCCACTGGCGGCATGACAGGCACAACGCTAGGTGGCGACGTTGCTGCTGGCCTTAACGCGGTATCAAACTTGCCCGGTCTTACTGGGCTGCTTGCAAATGAGGCGGCAGAGGCGCTCGCCCCACGCAACGAGTACCGAAACACTGATAACAGCAACCGCACGGCAATGGAAACGCAGCTTGATTATCAGGCAGCGCAACGGGCAGCAGGACTTGCCTCTGGAGCGATACCAGCGTTTGATCCAAATGATCCGTCTACATTTACCTTGCCCTCTGGGGAAAACGCTCAGCAAACCTTTACCAACACATACAGCGGCGGTTTTGAGTCAAGACCCTCCCACGCGACAGACAACGAAAGCAATGCCTCACAGCGTGCGGAAGCGGCTGCACGTCAATCAGAACTTCAAAGGCTAGCGTCAGCACTCGACACGCCTGAAAAGTTTTCTGCTTATACAAATTCTGAGAGCGCCAATTTTGATGCGCCAACGATAAGAGCAGCACAGTTGGCGAGGGGTGGTACTGGGATTGTCTACAAAGACGACCGTCGTGAGGTTTATTTGGATGGGGTCTTAATCGGCAACCCCAAGCGCGCTGAAACGGCAAGAGAAATGCTTGCCAAGGCGCAGGCAGCAAAAGAAGCATCGCGCACACCACCACCTCCTCCGCAGGTCATAAGAAACTGATAACTCAAGCAAAGAAAGGCCTGTAAGATGGGCGCACCAGCACCAGCACCGACAATGGCCGCGCAGCCTACTGCGCAGACTAACGCAACATATCAGCCAGCACCAATGGCCCCGCAGCAAGGCTTCAACGTAAACCAAGCCTCGGCGGGGGCATTGCAGGGCGCAATCGGCGGCACTCAGCGCGCCATGCAGGCCCCACTGCAAGTTGGCGCGTACGCAAACCCGTACACAAGCGCAGTTATTGACCGCACTCAGCAGGACATTGAGCGCCAGCGTCAAATGGCGATGAACACACTTGGCGCTCAAGCCACAGCGGCAGGCGCGTTTGGCGGCTCACGTCAGGGCGTTGCTGAAGGTGTGATGGCTGGCGAGTATGGCCGGATGGCAGGCGATATGGCAGCACAGCAGCGTCAGCAAAACTACAGCCAAGCGTTGCAGGCTGCGATGGCTGACCGTCAGGCTCGACTTGGCGCAGCATCCCAGCTAGGCGGCTTGGGCCAGCAAGCGTTCCAGACAGGTCAAACAATTCAGCAAAACCAGCTTCAGCAGGGTCTGTTGCAGCAAGGTATGCAGCAAGCGCTGATTGATGCAGCAAAAGGGCAGTACGCTGGCTACACCGCATCGCCAATGCAATCCTTGTCAGCGCCACTTGCCGCGTTGGGCGCAACTCCGGTTCCTCAAAGCACTACGCAATCGCAAAGCCCCGGCTTGTTCAATTACTTGCAGCTCGGGGCAAGTCTTTGTTGGGTGGCCCGTGAAGTTTACGGCGAGGATGACCCCAAGTGGCTGCAATTCCGCGAGTGGGTTATTGGTTATTCACCAAACTGGTTCTATAAAGCGTACAGCAAATATGGCGAAAAAGTGGCGAAGGTTGTGGCAAGAATGCCAGCGCTTAAACTTGTCATTCGCCCGTTTATGGACGCTAAGCGCAAGGCAATGGGGTATAAGTAAATGGTTATGAATCCGCAGCAGCCAAGTCAACCGCGTGGCGGTCTCCTCGGCTTATTTGATAAAGCCATGAAAACCAACGAAGACACTGGCCTTAGCCCGCTGCAAAACTTTGCTGCGGCGCTTGACCCGTTAATCCTGAAAGACTTGCGTGGCGGCGAAGGTATACGTCAGCAGGGCGTTCAGCGTGCGGCAAGCATGTCGAAAAACAAAACTGTTGACATGCTCCGCAAGCAGGGGCGTGACGATTTAGCAAATGCTGTGATGAATAACACAATTGGAGCAAGAGAAGCGTTTAGTGTTTTGCAGAGTGAGAAGGCTGCTGACTTGGCGTTTAGTCGCCAAAAGCAGCTAAAGCAAATGGGTACTGGTCTTGGCGGAAACAGTGAGTTTGCGCAAAAGTTTAGAATTTACAAGTCAGCCAACCCAGATATGCCAGACGCAGAAATATTGCAGCTCTTACAGGCTGAAGATAAAAGCAACCTTCCGGCAACATTCAGGTCACTCGACCTGACCGCTAGGGCTTCTGGTTTTAAGCCAAAGTCAGAGGGCGGAACGGGCAAGTACGAAGAGTTCATGTCTGGTCAAGGTGCTGGGTTTAAGCAAGTGGCAAAAAATATGGCCAACCTGACTACTGAAAAGTTGGAGCAGTACGGCGCAAGTATTCAGAAAGCTGGGCGCGCCACGGAGCTTATTAACAGAATTAAAACTAGCCCTTCTCTTGATGGCGTATTAGGCAAAGTAGAAGGCCAGTTAAAACCCGGCACACCGGGAGGCTTTTTGCTGCTGAATGCTGCTGAGACTGATCTAGTCCAACTTATAGATAACTTGGAAAATAGTGTTTTCCTTTCTGCCTTCCAAGACTTAAAGGGCGGCGGTCAGATTACAGAGCTTGAGGGTGAAAAAGCACAGCGAGCAATTGTAAACTTGAGCCGAGTAAGGAGCAGAAAAGATTTCTTAGAGGCGCTGCAAGATTACCAAGACGTTATAGATGCAGGCGCGGAAAGAGCCGCAAAGGGTTTGACTGTAGACAACCCTTACACTGGGACTATTAGCTTCTCGGGCTTTTCAAATCTTCCAAGCCCCACCCAAGGAGCCTCTAGCCCGACCGCTACCCCACAGCCGACTGTAATAAACGGCTACACAATTCAGCCAAAACCATAGGACTGATTTATGCCTACTTTTGAAATAACAGCTCCAGATGGCAAAAAGTATGACGTTACAGGCGATAATGCTGAGGGAGCGTACAACGCTTTAATTAGTATGCTTGGGGGCAATCAGGCAGAGCAAGCGCCAGAGCCAGCCCCAACAGAGCCATACGTTGATGAGCAAGGCGTAACTCGCTACCCAAACTTGCAGCAAGTTGA
>Ga0208643_1000964_pt1 | contig 17319 bp, 38 predicted proteins | sample VirMetDEL_Nov_12_FD_184516 | JGI IMG/M metagenome (GOLD analysis project Ga0208643, IMG submission 184516) | Aqueous microbial communities from the Delaware River and Bay under freshwater to marine salinity gradient to study organic matter... | ecosystem: Environmental > Aquatic > Marine >... | reverse complement strand
ACTTGTTCCGTAATCTTTTGGTACGCTGTAACCACCAACAGAAAGTTTAGTGTCATCGGGAACTGCGCCTTCAGGCAACCCACGGTATCTAGCTATGCTTGGGTCAATCTTGGCTCCATCCATCATGTATGGCTTAATAGCCATCTGAAACTCAATGTCACCCATCTGCTTATTCATCTGCTGGCTAATCAAATCGGAGATTGTGGTTTTCTTTTTTGCCATTAACTTAGTAAACTCTTGCTGGTCTTCTTAGAATCTTTAAATGCCTTAGCTGTGGGCGCACCCTTAGCTCCGACCTTTCTCATTTTCTCGCCACTACCTGCTTTGATGCGCTTACGTTTGGCATGGATATTTGCGTATAGACCTTTCATTACCACTTACTCTTGTTGGCCCAGTACGCAGCGGACATCTTACCCTTGGCGATGTTCTTAGCATGACGAGCTTTGAATGATTTACGACGAGCCTTTTGCTTGGCTGTCTTGGGATTGGCACCTGCACCACTCACGCCCTGCTGACCATAGCGTATTGTCTTCACATTATCGCCTTCCTTGGCGACCACAACATGAGATTTGGTGGGGTGCTTTGGGGTTCTCTTGGGCTTGTTGTAGCCAGAGACTCCGATTCGGGATAGTAAACTAGATTTCTTACTGTTCTTTTTCATGCCCCGATTATAACATTTTTAGGACTCTAATTCACGCTCTATTAGAAAGTCACAGTAATGCTTGATCTTGCGTAGGTCTTCAACACCACCCTTACTCTTCCAGCGAGTAGCGTACTTAACAATGTTGCCCTCGCAAAAGTCTAACTGGTTTGCCAGAATGTATTCGATAGGCTGGATGGCTGTCATGTAATGGCTACCACCTACCTGCTTATTATTTGCCGTCATACTTCTTCTTCCTTTGGCTGGTACACCTCAACAAAAGCATTGCAATTAGGGCATGACAAATTGCTCACAGTATGGAAATCCTCGGACTCATGTTCAATGTCGTGATCACCACCCCAAATTAATTCTTCATTACATATCCAGCAGTTCATTCGTATTTCTTCCTCAAGTAGTTTAGGGATACAGGCATCTCATCACACTGCCCATCGTTTACTTCGTGTAGCATCCACACACCGCGCCAGCTACTGTTGGTCTGGGCTGTCAGGTAGTCCTCGTCATGGACGTAGAAGATACCAGCGAACAATCCGATCATGGGCTTCATGTCTGCTCTGTTAGCAAAGGCAATGTCTCTATCCTGAACGTGACCCATCACACAACTCATGTGCTTCTTGGATAACATCAGCTTGGCACTACTGACTGGCCGACCCATAATACCACTGGTGAAGTAATGCGAGTATGCAATACCATCAATGACACAGACCTCAAGGAAGTCATAGACCTCCCAACCCATCTCATCTAGCTTCAGGTCATCATAACCTATAAGACCTTCTAGCTTTGCATCAGACTCAATGGCTCTCTCAATGCGCTGCTCATGGTTCCCCAGTGTGAATACTAGGCGAGGGTTCCAGCGTTTTCTTTTACCCTCAGCCAGTCTCTTCTGCTCTGCCCTAATGGGTGCAAGGAATGTTTCCAGACCCTTGATACCTGCATCAATATCATCTTTATATCGACGGCCCTCAAAGGACTTCTTGCCTACATCCCAACTGGAAAGCGAAGGCATATCCCAGTGATCTCCAATGTGAACGATCACATCTGGCTTCTTCTCTACAGCGTACCTTCCTGCCCACTCCAAATGCTTGAGGCTACTACCTGGCTTGACTTGGGTGTCAGGGATAATCATGTGCTTCATAATCTACTCCATTAAAAAAGCCCCCATCAGGAGGCTATGTCTTGGTATGCAATAGCGGCTAGGCCACATATTACAACAATGATTGCGATAGTCACAGTGAAACCCCAGTAGTTTGTAGAGGGGCCGATTATACTAGCTATCGTTGATGATATATAATGATACATATTGATAGGTTCTATATCAGTAATGACATATCAGTCGCATTCTTTCATCAGGTCAAACCAAAGTTGCACTTCAGTTTTGCATGGATTGGGATCGTCACTCCACTCCTGCATATAGACCTCATCACCATGGGCCGAACATCTTGCATAGTCCAGACCCCCATCAAGGAAGTACAATTTGCCGTTGTCGTCTCTATGCGAAACATGATCATGTCTATGTACGCTTTCAAGAATCTTCCCATCAGGGGTCTGTAATCTATTTCTTATTAGCTTCACGTTTCTTTTTCCACTCTCGCTGTTGGTCAAGTGTTATTAGAATTAAGCCAGTAAGAAAGCCACCCGCTATTATTACGCAGATGGCTGCACCAAGGGCTTCCACTAGAATGGGATGTCTTCATCAACAGGAGCAGCAGCTTTGGCAGGAGCCGCATCGCCATCGGTGAAGAACACTTTTACGTTACCGAGGATAGGAGTCTTGACACCCTGCTCACGCTCCTCAGCGGAAGTTGACTGAGATACAAAGCCATTGTTCTCGTACTGGTCTTGCTCGGCAGTATCAATGAAGGTAGTCAGGTCAAGGTATGTACCCTTAGCACCCTCAAACAGTCGCTCTTTGTCGATCTTTGTTACGTCTAACTTAATGCTTAATCCAACTTTCATACTAATCTCTCCGTCTCTGTTGTTATGGTTTCAACTGCGGCCAGAACTTGCTCGGCCATTGCTTTAATAAACTTCTCATTGCGTCTTGCTCTTACTAACAGGTGTGGCATTTCGGGATGGTAAGACATGAAGTCCCAACACTCTCTCCCAGTTATCCACATACATCCCTGCACTTGCTGGTAATACTTTGCTGGCACCTTGCCTGCTCTCAGGTAGCTAACGTGTACCGAGTCAGATGGACATTTTATCTCAAGTCCAAGACTGTGGTCTACCACAAGCCCATCAGGACTACAGCCAAACTCTTCACTGTCATCCAGGATGAAGCCTGTCTCTTGCACTTCGTAGTCAGTGATAAACTCGTAGGCTTCGCGAGCTTCTGGCTCCAGTGCGTTGCCCCTCTCCATGTGTTCGTTGGTGTAGAAGGGTTTACTGCGACCAGTCAATCTCTCAGCAATCAGCTCGTTTATGTAGGACTCTGCTGAACTAGAGGGCTTACCACTACCAGTAATTAACTTCCCAAACATTGAGGCTGATGGCCTACCCAGTCTTGAGGCAAGCCACTCAGGGGAACCCTGCTCATCGTTTAAGATGATCACTTTATCTTGGCCTTCAGTGCGGCAACTGCTCTTGTGTAATTAACAGCAAGCATACCATCCACAGATTCAGCTTTAAAGTAAGCCAAGAACTGCTTAACATCAGTCCCAGACTTTTCAAGCAGAGCCTTAATCTCAATGGCCTGATTGCTAGATACTACCTCAGTCTTAGCTGCTTCCGGCAACGCTTCTCCGGCATATATGTACAGCCCCAATCCATGCATGGCGATTGCTTTAACAAGGCACCTAATGCGAGCATCACTGATGTCTCTGGTGGTGGGGTTGGCGATAGACTTATTGCGGTTATCCATAACTGGCAGCCACATGGTGTGGGTCTTGCCCTCTACAGTTACTGCAACTGACACTTCGACAGTGCCATTCTCTAGGAAGGTCGGATCAAAGTATTCAAAGGTGGACTCTGGGTAACGCTCATTCAGTGCTTGCCAAGCCCATGCCCATGATAGGTAAGATAGCTGACCCTTCTTCTCGATGTGAGCTGAACAGTCGATTGCGGACAGTGTTGCCCATACGGATTTTTTATTAGTCATTAGACTGCTTCTCCTGTTGTAATTAGTGAGGTTACTGCGTCTCTTGCTTCCATAATTCCTTTAAGTTTATGGCGCAAATACTTAGCTTCGAGGTTATCGTATCTTTTTGTAGCTTCACTCAAAGATTTTTCTGTAATGATAAACAATTTATCAATTGCCAGTAAAGAGTTAGTGTATTCTGTTTTCATTAGTTAAATTCTCCTGCTGATTGCATTTGTTCAAGGACATAGCGAGCGCCATATCCAATGTCATAGGCATGTGACTGCCCTTCTTTATGGGGGTGACCATTGCGGCAATCGTAATCGCCGCGATCTAGGTCATTCAAGTAATCAATATCTTTATCCATTTGACTGCCCTCCAATATAGTATTCAGAGATAGAACAATCTTCTCCAAACCTGTTGGTTACTGTGAGTCTATTAGACTGCACTGGATGACCCTGCTGTCTCAGCTCAAAGATTCTTGCTCCAAGTCTGGTAATGCCTAGCTCTTTAAAGGCATCAAGGGTAGTAATAGTATTGCCACTCTCAAGGTATGAAAGAACTCGATCTGCTTGACTCATTATTCTACCTCCAAACCATGTTGCTTTAACATAGCATCACGCTGCTCACTGCTTCTGGCGAACTGATTGATCTGCGCTCTCAGAAAGTAATCGACCTGCTTCTTATGCTCTGACATACGGATAGCTTCTTGTTCTTTTTCGTATTGACTAGGCTCTGGCATGATAGGGCGTTTCTCGTAGAAGTCTAGGTCATCCGATCTACCACCAGTAATGTCACTCATAAAACTATTGAAGCAGTCGTCTGGACTGCCAGTGCGATTGGGGTCTTCATCTCTGTAATACATATTGCTCTCCTGTTGTTTGAGTTGACACAATACTACCATGTTATTTTTATGTCAATAGTTATTTGCAAATTAAATTAACATCTGTTACTGTGTCACTTCACTAACCAAAACCAAGCGAGATAAACATGGATACTGTTAAAGCAATAAGCTACTACCTTAACCTGCATGGCATGAGCCACATTGAGTTCTCTAGGCTCACACTTCTATGTCCTGCCACTGTCAGTCTTATTATGAACCGTCACCGCAAGCCCTCTCTCGATACCATGATCCGTATATCAGAAGCTCTCAACATCAAGCTGTCTGAATTTGTGGCGGCTGGTGAATAAGATGGAGAAGAAGGGCTACTACGCAATGATACCTGCCAGCGTCAGGTATGATAAAAGGCTAAACGCTAATGCTAAGTTGCTCTATGGTGAGATCACTGCTCTATGTAATGAGAAGGGATACTGCTGGGCATCCAATAGATACTTCGCTGAGTTGTATGAAGTATCTGTACAGTCCATCAGCAAGTGGATTAAGAATCTAAGTGAGTGTGGCTATATCAATATGCAGTTGGAGTATGTTCCTGGCACTAAGCAGGTCAAGCATCGCTACATCCAGATGGCTGATACCCCTACCATAGAAAAGTTTAATACCTCCCCTCCAAAAGTAGAGGGGGGTACCCTAGAAAAGTTTCAACCCTCCCCTACAAAAGTTGAAGGGGGTACCATAGAAAAGTTTAAGGATAATAATACAACTAATAATACAATTAATACTACAAAGAATAAGGGTCGTTTCACTCCACCCACTTTGACTGAGGTGATTGATCAGTGTAATTTCAGTGGAGCTAACATTGATCCACAGGGCTTTATTGATTTCTATGAGAGCAAGGGATGGATGATTGGTCGTAATAAAATGAAATGCTGGAAGTCTGCTATCAGGACTTGGGCTAGGAAGGATAAAGAAAAGAGCCAAGCCAGAACTGTTAAACAAAAAGCAAAACCAAGTGGCCTGAGAGGTCGCGAAATAACTGAAAGCCTAACCGATACCAGTTGGGCAGACTAATACAGATTAAAACAAACTAGGAGAAGAAAATGAGAGCAAGAAAATACGAGATGAAACCAACCCCAATGGGCGCAGGTCGTGAACATCCCAACACCAGACTGATTAGGTGGGTAGGTGATCGCACTGATCTGGGACTGGTAAAGAATGAGACCTACACTTGGGCAGAGCTAGGCGCGGCAGTTGGCATTGTTGCCAGTAGTATGCGAGGCCGAGTGAGAGGCGAACCTGAAGTGTGTGACCGTCATATGTGGGCTAATGGTACGCGTAAACCCAAAGAAGAATGGGGTATCACTACCATTGTCAGATGCGAGAGCAAGGCAGATAAAATCTCACAGAAATACTTGAGGATGAAGCTATGAACCCATACCTAATTGACGAGCCAGCAGTGATCAGCTTTAGTGGCGGCAGGAGTTCAGGGTATATGCTTTACCATATCCTAGAAGCGCACGACTTTAAGCTACCACCCTATGTCAAGGTCATCTTTGCCAACACTGGCAAGGAAATGCCACAGACCTTGGACTTTGTGAGGGACTGCGAGAAGAATTGGGGTGTTGAGATAGTGTGGTTAGAGTACACCGGCAAGAAGGCATTCAAGGAAGTGACCTACGATACAGCAAGCCGAGAGGGTGAGCCGTTTGCCCAGCTCATAACTGATCGCAATTATTTGCCCAACATGATGGCGCGTTTCTGCACCAGTGAGCTAAAGGTTCTGACTATTAACAGGTACATGGAGTGTGATGATTTCCTGACAGTGGTTGGAATCAGGGGTGATGAGCAGAGAAGGGTTGCCAAGATGCGAAGCAAAGAGAACTACGCCGTCCCACTGGCTGATGCTAATGTGGTTGAAGAAGATATTGCTGAGTTCTGGAAGCATCAAGACTTTGATTTGGCACTACCACCGGCAGGGGTGAACACCTTGAGCAACTGTGATCTGTGTTTCTTGAAGGGGTACAGTATCAAGCAGTCTATTGTTGAGCATAATCCCAGTGTTGCAGATTGGTGGGTAGCTCAGGAAAAGAAAATAAACGCTAGGTTTAGAAGTGATCAGCCTAGTTACGAAAAGATGCAGGTGATAGCCAGTGATCAGGGCCAGTTGTTTGGCTTTGATGATACAACTGTTGCCTGCTTTTGTGGAGATTGATATGACACAGGGTGACTACGTTAAAGTTAGCTCGACCAATGAGATTGATGCAAAAATACGACACTTGGAGGCTAGGATAAGGGGGTGGAACTACCAGTCACCACTGGCTATTAAGCTGATGCCATTCACTGATCCCACTAGCCTTAGTCAGGATGCCCTGTTCAACATATGGTGCAGGGAGATTGCCGACCAGATGAAGAAGAAAGCTCCCGAAGCAGACGCTGAAGCATGGAAGCTTTGGCTCAAGCATAAATTCCTTGGCACATACGCTGTAAAGGTGGGCAGGGAGTCGATAGAGGGTCAGGTCTATGCTACCCCCAAGGGTAAGGCTAAGATGGCTACATTCATGCACAGTGTGCTTGTATTTGCAGATGATAAATTGCGTGTTAGACTCAGCGTACCCAGAAACTCAGAGTACGTAAAGGTCAGGGAAAATGAGCAAGCTAAAGAATCCAAACAGAAAGCCAAGGAAGAAGCCAACCATACAGCAGGAAGTGGAAAAGGCAGCAGTGCTACTGCAAAAGCTAGTTCGTCTAAAGGCGAGCAACAAATTGGGCTTCTGTGAGTGTGTTACCTGTGGTGTTATTAAGCACTACAAGGAAATGCAAGGTGGTCACTACTATGGCCGCAAGGAAGTGCTTAGATTCAAGCTATGGGAAGAAAATATCCACCCACAGTGTGCCGGATGCAACTGGAAGGGTATGAATACTACCAAGATACGAGAGCGATACCGGATGTATATGGAAGATATGTACGGAGTCAGGCGAGTAAAGGCCATGAACAGATTGGCATTCAGAAAGCCGCCCAAGTTTAAGATGGATGAAGTGTTAGAGTTTAAAAAGTACCTGCGAGAGCAGATTAAAATTCAACTGAAGAGGCTAGGCGAATGATTGAAGATACCCCATTTATCCAGATAGTGTTTGAAGAGATCGAAGAGTACGGACTGTATGACCACAAGATAAAGCTATTCAACCTTATGGAAGCTGCCCTCAATGGGATGTGCGGTAAAGCCAGAAAGGAGATTGACGAATTGTGGTTAGAGATTCAGGATTATAAGGAGCAGTTAGCTATACCCCCAGATGAAAGTGAATTGGCATTGCACCACCCCACAATGTCTGTATAATAAAAGCCATGGCAGGGTAAGTTGCTGCCTATGTTTGGATATGTAACTGTATGTTTTCCCTTAGTAGTTGTTTGTTTTACCCCGCTCGGTTACTCCTGCCCAGCGGGGTTTTTTTTGATCTCTATTTTGTACTGGCAGGGTGGATAGGGTGGATAGGGTACACCATACCCCATAAAACGCATTTAAAGGCCTATTTCAGCGCGCTTAGGTGTACTGGCAGGGTAAACGTACAGGGTCAGGCGATAGGCACAAAAAAAGGGACCAAAAGCCCCTTTAAATTTTGCACTGGCAGGGTTTAAACCCTAACATATTGTTCGCCGTTATCTGTATATATCAGAAATTGTCCGGTCGTATCCTTTTGCAGTCTAACTGTTGGAACTCCCTGTGCGTATGATCGCCACATCCAATCGTCTACCTCTTGTTGATTGTTTAAATGCTCCTTTGCAGTGAGCCGCCCGTCAATTTTTACTTTATAAACTGTATACATTTTTCACCTCAATTTTTTGCACTGGCAGGGTCTAAATCCGCCACACTATATAAACCACTACCCCAAAAAGTATGTAAGCACCGATACCACCCAACACGATTGGCACTACCCCATAAATAAAATCAATTAGCTTTCGCATTGTCTAAGCTCCCAACTTGTAAACGTGATAACCCCAACCCTTGAGGCGGCCGATTTTGTGCGCGTCCTCAATTGTTGAGGCGTATTCGCTCATATCGAACTGATAAAAATATACTTGAAACATTGTTTAAGCTCCCTGCCATTTTAGTATTATGTCGAATGCTTTTGAGTCTAATCTCTGTAACTCGCTATCTGTTAAATGACCGACTTGATGCACTCGCTCGAAGCCTTTTAATGCTCTGTCAATATCGCCTAGTGACTCGCACCGGTTTAATCTTTCAATTGCTGATTTGTAATTGCTCATTGTTTAAGCTCCTATTGATAAAAAAGTGAATGTTACAGTGTAGAATAAAGCGGCACCCACAAAGGCTCCCGCTATTGTTACAGTCCAACCGATCACGCTTGCTATTATGTCTAAGCGACGATCACGGCGACGATCTGCAAGGATTTGGTTTCTCAGTGCTGAGTTCATTTTTTCACCTCTTCAAATATTGTTTTCATTCGCTCTAAGCCTTCAGATAAAGGGGCTTTAAAGCTGATCTCATTGCTTGGGTCTTCGCTCCAATCTTGAAACCCAAAAAGGCAAATCTGGTCTTCATGCGTAGGTAATTCATTGAGCCAGTCTTCATCGGCGTCAACCCATGGATTGATTAACCAGTATTTCTGCGAGTGTGGTGTTTCTTCAATGAATTGAGCAAAATGGATATGCCCACCACCACTACCGAAAACCTCTAAACCGTATTTTTCAATTAATTTTTTCATTGGGTTATCCTATAAAGTTTAAAGTTGCTGATTCAAAATCATCTGACAATGTAACTGCCAATGCTGAAGTATTGCTGATACCGCAAATGCCGTCAAAATCAGAATGCTCCGACCGCATAAAATCAGCCATTTCATACACCTCACCGCTTTTTTGGCAGATCAATTGGTCGCCTTCAAGGTCACAAGTTTTGGTCCAGTAAATTTTGTAGTCGCTCATAGTGTTACTCCGTTGTCGTTGTTGTAGTAAGTATTAATAAACCCCCACACTGTAGGGGCTTAAAACTAATTACTGTATATCAATAAATCCGCGTTTAATGTTCAATCCTTGCTCTGATACTTCTTTGATAAAATCATTGTTGTATTCAATAGCGCGCTCCTTTGTGGATTTTGACCCGATACTCCCCCAACCACCGTTGGCTTTTACCCGCTCTTTGGCCAATATAAGATTGCTTGTTTCGCTGACCATATAATCCGCATTGATAAGCGCACCGATTCTGTTGCCGTATAAGGTTACTGTATAAGTCTCCATTTTATTCCCCTCTCATCTGAATTATGCGCTCAATATCGTTTTCTAAATTGTAGCTAGTGGTGACGAAACCACCGCCAAAGTGTTTGCCGCGATAAACCTTAAAGCCTAACTTATTAGCGCGTTTTTTTGCTAGGGCGTAGCTATCAGCGCCACATTCGTTTGAGTCCAAAAATGCAAGGTAATGAGTAACATACCTAGGATTCCCGTTTATATCGTTTTTAACGCTATAAAAATCATCATTGAATAGAACGTGCAAGTTTGGGCTAATGTAGCATTTTGAATCGAACATAGTAGTTGCCTTTTTTTGTAGTGGTTTTTATTTAATCTTAATTCCGCCGCTGAAATCGCGAGCATGATCTAACAAGCCGGCCGGCACAAAGCATTCAGTCATGGGGTGCTTTTTAACGTGTTTAAGTAGTGCGACCGCTGTTAGTGCTGTTGGGTCTGCCATAAAATCTGTTACCGCCTGTTGAATTGTCATGTTGTCACCTTTATAAGTAGTTTCTCAGTTAATGATTGAATGCGCTGTTTACCGTCAGGCGCTGACTCATCATATTACTAAACCGGATGCTTTTTGAGCAGGGTGTTTCATATGTCTATCAATCAATGAGCGAACTCTAAACGATATAAATAACATTAACAACTATAAATGATGTTTTTCTTTAAAATAGTTATAAATTGATCATTATTTAATCAAATTGATCATTTTTTGTACAATTAATAGACTTTGTTGGTTATTTTTTATACAATCGGAACAATGGGTTAGAAATAGAGTGATGGGGGAAATAGGTTTTACCACAAAATATCGCTGAGAATCTGAGAGGAACCCATACCATTTACTACTATAAAGGATAAAGAAGGGAATAGAGCCGGCCAGAAAAGAAAAGGGTCAATAAAGAATCAAGATCAAGAGAAAAGCCAAAAGGAATCAAGACAAAAGTCTTTTGATAAAGAATCAAGACCCCCCCCCTCCGAAAGCCGCCGCCCTATGTATGTATATGTCTCTCGCAAAAAAAAATTACCGAAAATGAGAAGTGTTATGATTAAGATAGTAACAGATCAAACTGATGGAAGTGACGTATGATTAAGATAGTAACGGATGAAGAAGTCCATGAGATGGATATTGAGTTAATTGAGTTGTTTGCAGTGTATCTCTTTGATAGAGACCAAGTTGGTATGACTGATTTGATTTATATTGTAGAAGATAGAATGACTGATGATTATTTAGAAACTGAAAAACAACAACATTCACGAGTGTAAAGGTCATATATGTCTCGGATAGGAATCCCCAACAAGAATAAGAAGTTCTTACTGGCTCGCCTACAGGATATGTACGGTGAGTCATTCCACCCTATCTTGAAGATGGCAGAAGCTGCTAGTAAGCTGGACTACATTGCTGAGGCAGAAGGTGATGTCACTGCCCTCAATGCTGCTGTTAATGCTTGGAGTAAGGTTGCTGAGTACACTGAGCCAAAGCTAAAGGCCGTAGAGATTAGGGCTGACGAAGGCGCTGTGGTGGCTATCCAACGTAAACGCTTTGATGGTACTGCTATCGAGGCCGAGGTTGTAGATGTAGACCCAGTAGTAGAGGCAATAGTAAATGCCGCTGTAGATGATGATGAGAGTGAGGATGAAGAGTAATGGCTAAAAAGAATATGCTACACAAGCTAGATAAAGAAACACGCAACAGGCACTTCCCAGAATCTAACGGTGGTAAGGGCAGTAAGGCTCGCACACAAACCAACGAGACACGCGAGAAGTTCAAAAGTGGCTATGATGGTATCGACTGGAGCAAAAAGTAATGCCGACAATTGAATACTGCATGGGGCCACAAGGACAAGTCCTACAAAATTACGCTGATTGTCGCTCTCAGAACTCCTTCATTATGGGGCCACTGGGTTCAGGCAAGACTGTCCAAACCATCCTCAAGCTATTCGACCTGATGACCGAACAAAAGCCAGTAATGACTCCTGGACACAAGAACTATGGGGTACGCCTTAGCCGCATCATTGCCTGCCGAAACACCTATTCCGAACTGTTCTCCACCACCATTAAAGATTGGCTGGAGATACACGAAGACCTTGGCCCATTCCGTCAGGGTAACAAAGAACCACCTACCCATTACATCAACTTCCGTTTAGAAGATGGCACCTCCGTTAAATGCGAGGTCATATTCATCGCTTTTGACCGCCCTGAGCACGTTAAGAAGGCCAGGGGTATCCAGTGTACATGGGTGTGGCTAAACGAGACGAAAGAGCATTCTAAGGCCGTTCTCGATATGCTTGACCTACGTCATGGTCGCTATCCTTCCCCCAAGGAGGGAATCAAACCTACGCATCATGGTGTACTGGGTGACAGTAACGCCCCCGACGAAGACCACTGGTACTACAAGCTGGCCGAAATTGAGCGTCCCGAAGGCTGGGCATTCCATCGTCAACCCGGTGGTGTGTATAAAGATGGGGAAACTTGGAAGGTAAACGACAAGGCTGAGAACCTGCCTAACCTCCCTGCTAACTATTACAAACGCGGACTATCAGGTAAAACACATGATTGGATTAAAGTTAATCTTGCTAATGAGTACGGCTTTGTGTCGAACGGTAAGCCGGTTCACCCAATGTATACGGATAGTGTTCACGCATCCCATATGGACTTCACACCGTGCAAGGACACTCCTATCATTCTGGGTTTTGACTTTGGTCGTACACCTGCTTGTGCCTTTCTTCAGCGTACTGCTATCGGGCGTTGGGTCTGCTTTGACGAGATGGTACTCACTGATTCCGGTGCAGTAGACTTTGCGCCTACCCTAAAACGCTATATTGAAGAGACTTATCCTGGCTGCAACTTTAAGGGCTGGGGTGATCCCTCTGGCTCCAACAAGAATCAGTCCAACAGTGAGACTCCATTCCAGATCATGCGAGCCGCTGGTATTCCCTGTCAACCCACAGAGTCTAACGATCCCCTGAAACGCCGAGCCGCTTTAGAAGTACCCATGAAAGAGATGTGTATGGATGGTAAGCCTCGCTTTATTGTCTTGCCCAAGGCTTCTATGATTCGTAAAGGTCTACAGGGTGGCTTCTGTTATCGTCGTGTGCAAACGTCAGGCGAACGCTACAGTGATCAGCCCGACAAGAATGAATACTCTCACCCAGTAGAAGCACTTGAGTATGCCCTACAAGGTGAAGGTGAAGGTCGCTCTGCTCTCCGTCGAGATCAGGGATTTGCAAAGCCACACACAGCAAAGGTGAACTTTAGTGTCTTCTGAAGTAGATATGTATGTCGTATTTACGGGCGATACTGGGCATTGGTGGTCTAGGTTTATCAGGGAAGACATGGGCCACTGCTATGTCATAGTCCCCTCTAACGGGAAGTTTATTGTTGCTGGGAAGAATACAGCAAAATATGATCTCTATAATGTAGACTCAATAAATGGTATAATTGGGCCAAACGATATAATGCTTGGTTATAAGCAGGAGGCCACCAGTGCCAACTTGTTTGCGCTAAACACTTGTGTCGGCAATGTTAAACAGATGCTTGGCATTAAGAATCCATTTGTCTGGACTCCATATCAACTATTAAAGTACATGAGGAAACATCATGGGTAGCTCACCAGAAACTGTAGCTAAGACTCCGCAGCAAGTAGTCATGGAAGGGAATCAAGCGAGAGAACTTGCAGAACAAACAAGAAAAAGTGAAAGACGATTAAAGCAAGTGGCTAGAGGAAGGCTAGGAAAGAAAACTCTTTTAGAAAAGCCTACAGGACAATATGCTACTATTAAGGAGCAGAAAACCGATGCTCCAGGTGCAGAAGCTCAACCAATAAGTAAAAATATATTTGGAATGACGTTTGACCCTAATAGGGGTGAGACAGTAACAAGCATATTTGGGTCGCGGTTTAGTAAGCCAGGCTCTAAAACAGGCTCAAGTAAACGTTCAGGACTTCTTGGTAGAGCATCAGCTAAAAACCCCATGACAGGAAAATCTTAATGAAATTGCCTAAAGAGCTTGGTTCACTGACGGACTTAAAGCGACGAGAGAATGACGCATTTAAACGTGCCTCTATGTGGCATAGTACGCTAGATGATGCCTATGAATACTTCCTCCCCAACCGTAATCTCTTTGATGACTATATGCCAGGTCAAGAGAAGATGGATCGTATCTTTGACTCCACTGCACTTGAGGCTATTCAGCAGGGCGCAAGCAAGCTACAAGAAAACATTGCACCTATCTGGTCACGCTGGGCTACCTTTGAGCCATCTGATCTAGTTGTTAAGCAGCTTGAAGAAGGTAACTTTGATGTCTCTTTAGAAGAGATTGAGAGTAACTTGCAGAAGCAATCAGAGATCATCTTTGATTACATTAACCGATCTAACTTTGCTACGCAGTTCTATGAGCACGCCCTTGATCTACTCATTGGTACAGGCACACTTCGTATTGATGAAGATGAAAGCGACGAGATGCCACTCATCTTTAACGCCATTCCGCAGAAGGGAATAGCATTTGAGGAAGGCCCACAGGGTAATATCGAAACGCATTGGCGACGATTTAAGGTTAAGGCTCGTAACCTAGAGCGTTACTGGAAAGGCTTTGAGCCATCAGAGAAGATGAAGATAGTTATTAAGGATAAGCCAGACACTGATGTCGATGTGCGCGAGGGTGTTGTCTATATGCCCAAGAGTAAGACCTACTATGGTTGCGTATGGGTAAACTCTGAAGATCGTATTAGCTGGATGCAGGACTTTGGCGAGTCTAGCCCTTGGGTTACAGGTCGCTATAGCAAGGTCGCTGGTGAGATCAGGGGTCGTGGCCCAGCACTACAGGCACTCCCAGACGTTCGCTCACTAAACAAGGCCAAAGAGTTTGTACTCCAGAAGGCTGCCATTGACCTAGCAGGTATGTACACGGCAACAGACGATGGTGTAACTAACCCCTACAATTTGAATATAAGCCCAGGCATTGTTATTCCAGTTGGTTCTAACAACAGCAGCAACCCATCAATACAGCGTTTAGATACAGGATCGAACTTACAACTTGCCCAGTTCCAGATCAGTGAAATGCAAATGTCGATCAAGAAAGCCCTATTCAACGATCTTCGTGATCCTTCTGGTGCTGTGCGATCCGCCACTGAGGTTGCCATCGAGTCGCGTGAATTGGCAAAACGCATCGGCTCTGCCTTCGGCAGATTACAGACCGAAGTATTGATTCCAATCATTAAGCGAGTAGCCGCCATACTTACTCGTCGTGGTATCATTAGCCCCATTGAACTAGATGGTCGTCAGGTTGCCATTAAGTTTATGTCACCACTAGCAAGAGCGCAGGACGGTGAGGACATTCTTAACGTACAACAAGCCGTACAGTTCGTGTTGCAGACTGCTGGCCCAGATCAAGCCAAGATTGGGTTTAAGCTAGAAGACTTTGGAACATGGGTTGCCGGTAAGACTGGTATGCCTGCCGAGTTAGTTAGAAGCCAAGCTGAAAAGCAAACTGTTATTCAGGCTGGCGCTCAAGCTGCAATGCAGGGGATGGACACTCAAGGTACTCCTCCTGTTGACCAAGGACAAACCGCTCTATGAGTTGGGATACAATTAATCAAGCGACCACTAATGCAGAAGATGCAAAGGTGGTCAATGCAGAGAAAAGACAGGCCGCTGCTGAATTGGCTCAAGCGTACAATAAGTGCTTCTCAGGTGACATTGGGAAGCGCGTACTTGAGGACATGACGCGGAGGTTTATCTTCAATAACGACACCCCCTTTGGTGCCTCCAATGTTGATTACGAGGCTGCTTACCATAACGGTGAGTCGGGAGTTGTTAAATTTATTATCAACCAAATGCAACAAGCTGAAATATTGTAAGGAATAATTATGAGTGAAGAACAGGCCGCAACAGAAGAAACAACAAGCGAAACCCTGTTGGATGCAAGCACCCCAGAACTAAGTGAAGGTGAGTATTTTCTATCCGATGGTATCAAGGGTACAGGTGAGACACCCGAATGGTACAAAGGCGACAAGTATAAGTCTGTCGCTGAACAAGCCAAAGCCTATACTGAGCTAGAGAAGAAGTTCGGTGGTTTTACTGGCGCACCAAAAGATGGCTATCAAGGCCCAGAAGGAATTGAGTCTGACGATGCCCTACTGCAAGAACTAACTGAGTTTGCTGAAAAGACAGGTATGAGCCAAGAAGCCTTTGGTGATGCGTGGGAATTGCTGTCAGCACAGAATGAAGCAGTGGAACAAGTTACCCAAGAGCAAGAGATTGCACGATTAGGTGACAATGCTGGAGAGCGTATCAAGAATGTTGAGGGCTATCTAAAGAACAACTTAGATGCTGACGACTATGAGGTGGTTCGTGATCTCGTTACTGATGCCAAGTCTATTGAGCTGGTAGAGTATTTGGTTCGTGCTACTGCACCTACTAAGCTACCTATTGATGGTGGACAGCATCCTACTGGTATGACTTGGGGTGATATTGAAACCCAGATGTTTATGAAGAACGAAAATGGACAGCTCCTCCGTAGCATTGATGCTAACCATGAAGCCAAAATCCAGAAGATGATGCAGGAATTTGGTGGCGACAAGGCTCATACCCGTACCTTCGGTGGTTGAGTTTATGGGGTGAAAGGTGTATAATCGGCACACTGGACACCCCTTTCTATTTAAGGCCCGGTAAATTTAGGTTGAATGCTGACCAATTTACTGGGTACTCAGCTAAAACCTTGAAAAACTTTTATATTATTTATTACTCTTTTTCGAGGAAATCACTATGAGTAAGGTATTATCATCCGTAGCGGTAACGGAGTTTGACAGTCTTGTTAAGCACGCATACCAAAACGCTGGCCTTTTGAAAGGCGCTGTAACTGTACGAAACAACGTAGTAGGTGACACCTACAAATTCCGTAACATGGGTAAGGGTCTAGCTAACCAGAAGTCTACTTCTGATCTAGTAACTCCTATGGACATCTCTCACGGCTTCGCAACTGCAACTCTGCAAAACTGGAATGCTCCAGAGTACACAGATATGTTTGATGCTCAGACCGTAAACTTTGACGAGAAGCAGGAACTTGCAAGCACTATCGCACAGTCTCTTGGTCGTCGTTGTGACCAGTTGGTTATCGACGCTATGGACGCAGAAACTACTTACGCTGGTACTGTAGTTGAAGGCGGCACTAACCTAACTACTGAGAAAGTAATTGAAGCTCAGGTAGCTCTCCGCGCTCAAGGCGTTCCTAACTCTAACCTGTATGCTGCTATCAATGCTCAGGGTCTGGGTGGTCTGCTTAACCAAGAAGAAATCACTTCTTCTGACTACAACAATGTTAAAGCTCTGGTCAACGGTGACGTTGATACTTTCGGTGGCTTTAAGTTCGTAGTTATCGAAGATCGTGCTGAAGGTGGTCTGACTGAAGCAGCTAACATCGTTGATTCATACTTCTTCTCTCAGGACGCTGTTGGTCTTGCAATCGGTATCGACATCAAGACTGACGTTGATTGGATTGCTGAT
>Ga0208643_1000962_pt1 | contig 17344 bp, 19 predicted proteins | sample VirMetDEL_Nov_12_FD_184516 | JGI IMG/M metagenome (GOLD analysis project Ga0208643, IMG submission 184516) | Aqueous microbial communities from the Delaware River and Bay under freshwater to marine salinity gradient to study organic matter... | ecosystem: Environmental > Aquatic > Marine >... | reverse complement strand
CTTGCAATGCCGCCACCGTCTAACTTGATGATGTCATTCGTACCTCTATCTAAAGCGATTTGAATAGTCATCATTATTCCTAGTTAGGTGCGTCAGTCGGCCCACCTGTGTTATTGTTCTCATTATGCGTATGAGTAGAAAGTTCTACGCCCTGTGCAGTAACTTCTCCTGTGGTTTCTAGGTCTCCTGTTACAGAGGCTCCTGTGCCACCGGATATAGCTAAGCCGCCAGAACCTGTAATCAATCCACCACTTGTAGTAGTGCCAGTTATGTCTAGGTTTCCTGCGATAGTTACATCACCTGACATAGTTGTCAGTGGAGTCACTACATCAACCTGAGTAGCAGTAACAGTTATCGCGCCAGAAGGTGCCACGTTTATTGTGGTAGATCCAGTTTTGATATGTATGTTGCCATCAGCTTTCAAGGATATGCGTTGGTCTCTATTAGCATTACGAAACTCTGCATCAGTTGCATTGTAGTCCTGGATTGCCCTGGGCAAAGTATTTGTACCTACAATGGCAAGTCCATCATCTTCATTGAACTGTCTAGCTAACCAAGGCTTAGGTAAGTTGGCTAGTTTTCCAGCCGTATCTTTGTCTTGGTATAGCCAGTGATCATACCCAACTTGGCTGAAGTGTATTACACAAGTATCTCCTGCTGCGATAGGGAATGTTTGGTGCCAGCCCCCGCCACCAGAGGTATGCACTGGTACTCCCTCAAGTGGCAACCTTTTAGTTGTAGCATACAAACTTCCCGAGTCATTGTACACAGTCTCTGCACATATCAGTATTGTGGCCGTTTGGGTTGCAGGAAAATACTCTACAACTCTGCCTGGATATGTTATGGAGTACTTGTTATTATCTATAATCACAACAAGTCTCCAAAGAAGGATGTTGTACGGGTTGCTGGGCTTATTTTGGTAAGTGTGGTTGGAGCAGCTGCACCTAGTACATCATTAACAACACTATCACCCGTAGCTGCTGCACCTTCCAATATACTTTCTATGGTAGGCAAAGAGCTGTCAGTAAAATCATCTGCATTTAGGGTAGGGTCTACAGAGCCTATGGCTCCTGCAACCAGACAGTCTACACCTATAGCAAGAAGTGCTTGCCCAGGTGACCTATCTCCATTTACTCCGAGAACACCATAAGCGGCACCATAGATAGTTTTCTTGAGCTCACCAAGTGTGGTCTCAGTCATCTCTTCCAAAGTATTTGTCACAAAACCAGAAACACCATCTACTAGGCAGGCTCCCGCAGTCTCTGCACCAGCAATTAAATCAATGTCTGGTAAAGCACTAGACAGCGGTGCTCCTTGCATCAACGCAAACCAATTAAAGCTTGTGCTCGCGCTAGAGGTAGCCACATCCGTGTCTGATGTGTGGACAGTATGACTGTAGGACTTAGTGGAAGGGTCATAAGCACTCTTTTCATAAGTAGTAATAAATGTCTTTCCGGCTTCATTCTTAGTCTCTACTTGAAAGCTATCATTAAGGTCTACTAGGCACTGGGATAGCCTCGCATCTTCTGGGACAAACCATCCAGACGATTCTAGTTCATCAACCCTAGCTTTCCTCTCAACAGCACTCAAGGGTGTAAAGACTAACAACTTAGGAGCTGTGGAATTCTTAGCTGTTCCTAGTTGTATCTCTTCTCCTATGAGTGTGAAGTCCATAGCATCAGTCATTCCAGCTTGCTGTTTAGTCCTAAAACGTGTGAAAACTACTGGTGTGTAGGTTCCAAGGTTAGTCAGTACTTCACAGGGTGTAGCCAAACGTACTAAGTTCTTCAGTGTGTCAAACATTATGGCAGTATTTTTACCACCATACACATGGAACTCTTCAGATCCAACTATGAGGTGGTTTGACACTGCCCCTTGTATGGTTAGTTTTCTATTCTTCTTTATTGCATGAGTGCTTACGTTGAACCCAGTCATAGCTGGGTACTTTGTAACTTCAGAGGTAATTTCATGTTCTTCAGCTATGACTGAATGAAATCTCAGCACTGACGTAGCAGCACCTACCTTGTAAGTAATTTGGGCTTTATTAGGTTCGGCCATCTATAACCACCATTTGTTAGAGTTCATGTTAGTCCCACGAGAAGGAGAAGTGGCCATAGCTTGGGTCATCCACTGCTCAGTCCAATTTGACCCTTTGTGTTGTACTGACAATGTTTGATACTTTGAAAAGCCTGCCACTTTCTCTAGGAGATAATTCTCTGCAACAAACAGAGTTTCTATATCTGCGGAGGTAGAAGCTGTTAAGAGGTTGGATGTATCTAAAACAGCTGTAGGTTTTATGTCTGGGTCAAGGTTAGAAACTACAGACAAGGTAGCTGGCCCTATTTTGGGGTTAGCTCGCATATTGCGTGTGTCTAAAACTACATCGCTGGGGTCTGTATACAGACTAGTAGCCTTCAGGTTCTTCGCATCAGGCTTGTACATGAGGGCAAGTATGTTACCCTCAGTATAAATATTAAAGTTGTGGGAGTCACCCAAGTTTTCTAAACAGTCAATGAGCGACCCTCTTTGGTTTGATTTAGGTGTTGGGGGAACATAGTCTAAGTATCCCTCGGGAAAGTGCTTACACTTAACTACCCCACGAAAGTCTGCTGCCTCTGTTACTTGATCTACAACCCGTTGGAGCGAAGGTTTCAAAATCCCTACAGTTACTTGTAGATCAAAAAACTTTTTACGCAGCTTTGAGTAGGTGTACAGTGTCAGCACACTTTCAGGAACTATGGTTTCCTCTATAGCATTGCTAACATACATCCTGTCAGCAATAACCCTCAACTCTGAGTCGTGTTGAGATACGCTTAGTGTGACGTAAACTTCCCCATTAGATAGTTTTCCAATAACTGTTGGGGCAAGGTTGAACAGGGTAAATGCTGCCCTGCTCCAACCTTTAATATCTCTTATGTCGAAGTCAACTCGGAGGCTATCTGTTTCAAATATTAGATCACCTCCCTCAGTATAAGCTTGAAATAGCACATACTGACCAAACTTACTTATCGGTATAGCCATTTGCTACCTCCAAACTTATCTTGTTAATGTTTCCTCATCCACATCAAGGTCACCGTTTACGTTTGTAGAAGTCTTAACCAGGTCTGGTGAGATTTCTACATTCACATCTACATTGTTTACTGTCTTGCCGACAGAGTTGCCTTGACTGTTGGCAGAGTTTAGTCCACCTATTGAGGCACTAGGTATTGCATCATCAGCTGAGAAGTATTCCCAAGCTTCATTTGCGATACCAATGCCTGCCCCAGCCACACCACCAAGTAGTGCGCCCATAGGTACAGACAGAGGAGCAAGTGGCCCACCAAATAAACCTAGTGTCCCACCAATACCTGCTCCATAGCTTGCAAAGTCAAGTACATCCATAGCACTATCCCCAAGACCTCCATCATCCTCTATGCCTCCTACACTTCTTGCCACAGTAGGAGCAACAGAAGCTGCGATAGCTATAGGGTTAACCCTTGCAGCTACAGACAAGCCTTTAGCAACATTTAGCCCGTTCTTAGGAATTGCTTTTGCTGCATCCTTTAGGCTACTCCCTAGACTAGAAACTGTCTTAGATTTTTGAAGAAGTTTCCCACCCTGATAGAGCAGTGCACCCCCACCTAATGATCCTAAGATTGGAACTGCTGCGCTTGTTAGAGCAGCCGCAGTTCCCCAACCTTCTCCTAGAGAGCCTGCCCACTCTTTGCTCTCCCTGAAGAACTTATCAATTTTCACTTTACCTAGGTAGGTATCCTCAAGACCTTCTGAGTTTATACTATCATCCCAAGCTTCCCTAATCTCTCCAGAGGAGGTAGTGTTTTTGGCTAAGTACTTAAACCCAGATAGTCGTCCCATGTGAGCTTTATCTTCCGTAGATAAACTCTCGTTTACTCCAACAAACAGTGCTGCCAACTCTTGCGGATCAAGTTTTGAAATCTCTGCTGCCGTAGGGATGTTCTTCATTTGTTTGTTGATTTCAGGTAGGCTAGTTGCTCCCATTCCCTCCATTAGCCTAGTGTACCAAGTAGCTGCCGTCCTCTCATCGTTTAGGATACTGACAATACTCCCAGCAGTGTTTATTGTGCTGGTTGCTCCATCCATGTCCAGGCCACCCTTGAGTAGTGCATTCCTCATGCCACGGACATTTTCCACATCCATGCCAGACTCTGCTGCGAGCCTCTTCTCATCCATACCAGACTTGTTGCCAGCCAAGGCTACGGAAGCCAGTTCTCCAAGTACGCCCACAGCACCTTTAGCCGCTGAACTAAACTCTTTAAGGGAGTCAGAAGCTCTGCGAGAGTTTTCTGCGAGTGCTTTGTTGTGGTCTGAAGACTTCCTAGCATCTTTATCCATATCCATTGCGTAAGCTTGGTCTTCCACCTTGCCCATTTTCTGGATAGCACTAATAACTTCTTGGTCTCGCTTACCTTGCTCAGAGTAGGCTTGCCTTTCTGAAGATGCCATACCTTTTGCAGATCGAGAGTTGCCATCTTCGCTTGTTGGGTCATAAGCTGTCATTGGTTCATCAGCTTCTAAGTTTGGCCCAACAAAAGCTGTTGCTGGTGTCTGATCCAGTTGTTGTCCTTTCTGACGACGAGCGCCTTTAGTTTTTGCTCTCAACCTATCCACTCCTCGAATGTCAAGACTTCCTTCCAGATTTAATGCTGCCTCACCCAGTGTCCTGAGTTCGTCTTGCATAGCCTTATCAGCATAGGCAATTTGATACTGGGACTCACCGGTATCCGCATTAGTTGCAAAGAAATGTGTTTGTGATTCTCCAGTGACCATCATTTGAGTTTGCATTTGCGGCATAGTTTTAGCATAGGCCGCATCAAATGTTGAGTCACCAAAGTACTTTAGTTCTAGTAAGCCTGCACTAGATCCATCTGGGTTATACAACCTACCATCAGGAGAGGCACCAAACCCAGGCAAATCCTTGTTAGTCTCAAAGAAGGCTTCTTCATATGTGAAGTTCTTGCCCTCTTTGCCCATGAAAGAGTTAAGCACTTTGGCTTCCATCTTGTTGCCACGGGTGGTGTATGCATTAGAAATATCTGGTGAAATACCAAGCCTCTCTGAAGCCAAGGTAGCTGCCATACGTTCGGCACCTCTACCTTTCCATAGCTCGGGAGCCTTAGATCCTGTAACCTTGCCTACTCGTTGAGCTTTCCACTCCGCAGATTCCTGAGCAGGAGAATCTGAACCAGCTATCCTCTTCCTGTACCTGTCCAGTTCAGTGGCTTCAGGCATGTCTTCCACTTTTGTGGCAACAGGTGCAGTGGGGGCTATGCTTCCTATCATGTCCGTGAGGTTTGATTCTGCCCTACCGTACATACTATCTCGATCACTTACAGACGTACCAGCATAATCTTCTATGCCACTTGTACTTAACATGACATCATTTACGTTCTGGTAAAAATCTGCCTGTTCTCCATCCACGTTATCCAGACCAAGTATTCTTGTTTTGTTGCCACGGTATTCATCACGAGTAGATAAGCCATCTGCTCTTAAGGTTTCTCTAACCTCTTTGACATCATCCAAGAACATGTCCCAATCTTGAAAGCCTGCAAGTGCTTGTTTCTGCAAAGTCTTCTGCAAACTTGGGCCAGCACTTACTAAGTCTTGTTGTTGTTGTCCAGTTACACTACTGCCTCTTGCCTTAAGAGCTTCAGTTGCAGCATCGTGAGTCATATAGTTATAAGGGGAAGTACCACCAGCTCCACCCATACGGAAGCCAACTGCTTGGTTTACGGTAAGACCTTCAGTACTCAGCTCGCTAGGTAGCGGCAAGGCCATATCACTCTTCCAGCTTGATTGTCCATCCAACAGGTGGCTTACCAGTTCGCCAGTAAGTTGCTCTCTACGTTGAGCGTATAGTGGGCCAGCCTTTGCTGCTTTGGTAAAGTACATGTCAGCATATTCTCCAACACGGGAGTATGCATCTTGTAACTTTTCACGGTAAGCTTCTTCGCTTTCACCAGTAACATTCTGACTAAGCAGTCTACCTCCTGGGCCAATGTCCATGTACTCGCCAGCTTTCTTTTGCATAGATAAAGCTGTACGAGCACTCTCAGTACCAGCCCCAGGTAGTGCACTTCCTGACATGTGTCTGGTGTATGCACCAGTTGTTGGACTGACTTGGTAGACTTCTCCAGCAGCAGCACCTTCAGGAATACTAAATCTTCTAGCAAATTGAGAAGGACTTTCACCTGTCACTTCCTGCATCTCTTCCCGAGCAGCCATACCAGAGATGCCATTATCTATTTGGCCATTTAGGTTTGCTAACATAGAAGCTTGAACAGAGTAGTCCATAGATTTGAATCTGGCTTCTTGTATATCGGCACCTGTGGCCATACCAAGTTCATGATCTAGTGAGACAGTTCCATCTAAGTTAGCTGTAGCTTCTTGTTGGAAGCCATTATTATCATAAGCAGTCCCGCCACTGGCCATAGACATAGTACTGCCTGCGCCTACTGCTTCTGGGACTGCTCCTATATTGTTTATTAGTTTGTTTAACGCCTCTCCAACCTGTCTTCTCTTTGCAGGTTGGAGGTTCATGCTTAGGGCAGCGCGTAAGGTGTCAATAGTCTTCTGTTGTGCAGGCGTAGCACCTGTAATGTCATCACTCACCGTAAGCCTCCTAAGCATCCTCAGAACCTAAGTAGGCTGAGTTGGTTTCATGTGTTGGTTAATTTCAATGATCTGGTGCATCATTTCTAGATCATAGATTGTGTACGTACCATCCTTAAGCTCTTTTAGGGAACATAAGGGAGGGTTTACTAACAAGGGTCTGACGAGATACCCATTAAGCTCTGGGTATACATCATTGTAATCAATGGGCAGGGTAGTTGGCCCATCACCAGACACTAACTGTCTTGGGAGTTGGCCTTTGCTAAACCTGATTCGAAAAAACTTGCGTACTGCGAATGTATAACATGTGCAAATAATTCTGCTACAGCGGATAAATCACCAGAGAACATTTTGTTAATTGTCTCAGGCAAAATCTTTTCCCCATCCATACGCACTGTGCATAAGAAGTGTTTAATTAGTCCAGCAGACTGCTTGGGATCTTCTGCACCCATAACTGCAACTATCACAGCAGGGATATTTAATGAGGAAATGTTGATAATGTTTTCTGTTCCTAACTGCTTTCCAGCTAAGGATAAGTTTTCCAGGGCCACATCTACAGGCCAAGCTGGGATAAAGATAGCTCTACCATCTTTAAGTGTTGCTTTATAGTCAGACATACTAGGTTCTCTTTAAAGTTAAAAGCCTTACCAAGTAAGGTAAGGCTTTATTTTATTTATACACCAAAGTTTGCGGCATCGTTGCCATCACCACGTTTAAATACTACACGCTCAAAGGTAATTACCCAAGTAAGTGTGTTCATGGTTTGTCCACGAGACATAGCAGGCATTGCTAAGATCACACCATTAGACATGGAAGACTCGTCGTTGCCCATATTATCCCGCAGTGTTCCCTGGATAGGGTAGATCAAAGCACCATTATCATCTGCTTGGGCTTGGAAGTAGTTGGCATAATCTTGTAGGATCTTATTCTCAGGTGCGTTCATAAGCACTGGAAATGTTAAGTCACCCGCACGAATACGTTGCATGGATACTACCATGTTACCATATGCGCCGAACTGAGTAGATGCAATTGGTGCTCTACGCGTAATGTTGATTAGGTTTTCGCCAGTGGCAAAGCCTTTTACATCAACTGTCTGGTAGGTGCCTGTTGCATCTGGAACTTCCAGAATAAGGTCTACGTTTGCAAAACTGTACTGATACATATTGTACCCTCAATAGTGACTCCCCATTTTATGAGGAGCCTGTTTATTACTCTGCGAAGTTACCTGAAACAAGTACTTCATGTAGTGCACCAGCACCAACCATGTTAAAGGTGATACCTTGTAGGATACGGTTACCCTTGTCACCTGATGGAATATCACCAAGAGCAGGAGCTATAATCTCATAACCTTCAGGTAAGTACCTGCCATCTGGCAAGAAGCCTGGGCCACACAAACCATTACGTACCGCAGCTTGTAAGCTACGATCAAGTACAGCAACAACTGTGTTAATACCAGCTTGAGTAAACGGTACTTTGGTAGTAGTTTGGTATAGCAAGTTAAACAAGTCAACTTCACAGCGGTTTTCCAACCACAACAAACCATGAGTAGTGTCTAACCAAGAGCCAGAAGCCATTCGTGAGTCTGTGTACGCATTAACAGTTTTACCAATTTGCACTACAGCAGAAACATAACGAGATTTCATGTTAGCATATTCAGCAGGAGTCAAATCTTCCGCAGTAATACCAGTCATTTGTTTCAAGTTAAGTGTAAGGGTTGTGCCAGTGCCTGAGAAGTTTACAGAGGCAGCACGACCAAACACTGAAGCAGAGCTGTATAGGGCAGGGTTCTTACTAAAGGTAGTCAACACGTAGCGGTTTGTAGATGCTTTAAGTTCATCTGCAACAGTGTTAGGGCCAGATACTGGGCCGATAACTGCTAGGTTGTTTGTAGTATTCATAAAGATGCGTTTACTTGCAGCAGCGAAAGTGCCGATAGCAACCATATTGTCATCTGCATTGTCTGCAATAAGAACGTCACGCATATCTTTGTGTAAGACTAAACCAACATAATCAATGCCAGCTACAGAAGCAGCAGCCAAGGATTCTGATACACCTTCAATAGCTAAACCATTGGATACTTTAGACTGGTGAGAAAGCAAGCCAGTTGCTTCAGCTACATCACCAAGTGCCGCAGTTAGTGTAGAACTTGCACCAGAGGTTGGGCTAGTTACTTCAAAGCCGTATGCACCATAGGTCACAACAGCAGGAGTAAGTGCAGTGCTTAAAGTGGTCGCAACATCAGCTAAGCTTAAATCACCGGATAAGTCGATAGAAGTTGAAGACACCAAAGTACCATCAACTGTTAGAGAGATAGATCCAGCTGTGATTAAGATTAGTTCTGCAAGCAAGTCATGACCGCCACCCACAAGCTTAGCAGATTGGGCAACATCATAATTCATGATAGCTACGAAATCAGTAGGCGAAGGAGTTTGAGAATAAAATGCAGTTGCACATTTGTACGTTTCAGAAGTAGCTGGCCAATCACCGGCAACTGAGGCTAAGCTTGTATAAGCTCGTGCGCGTTCAGCTGGAGAGATAGGGTTTGTCGCTACATCAGAAGATTTGGTAAGGAAACCGAGGATGCCAAAATTTCCACCTAGTACACCAACTGGTGATACCGCGATAGAGACATTAGCAAATTCTGTAATTTCAATTGCCATAATTATTCCTAATTAGAGTGTAATATTGTTTGTGTCAATGTTTAAAAGAAGTTCATCAAACTGAGGAGTAATAAACTTACCCTCAACTATAACTCTGCCAATGTTATTGACAGTCTCTTCAAACACACGAGTCGTATAAAATTCTACGGAGAAACCCTTACGGTACTCCCACTCTTTTTCTAGTTTACCATCTTCAGTAGACAGAGGTGTGCACTTTATAAACCCATAACCAAGGGATATCATAAGTGCTTTCATGTCTTCTGAAGTCCAACCATTCATTATTTTTGAACTAGGTATACCGGTTGTATCTACTACACCTATCCTAAACCTTAACTTAACTAAGCCAGAGGTTTGGAAGGTAGTGGTTTCATCTGTTTGTGTTAGAATTCTTTGTGAAGGTATGCCCTCTTGGTACTCTTCAAGAAGTCTTATGTGAGCGAACTCACCCGCAGGCTTAGTAGCATTGCGTTGTCTTGCTGGGTAGGAAAATTTTGGTATGCCAACCATAGAATCAACCATAGTTTGCAACACCAAAACGTCAGCTTGGTCAGGTGTCATGGTATCCACTCCTCAGACTTCTCAAGGAGAACAGAGTAGAATCCAAAGACAGACTCATCGGATCTTTGTAGGACATTAAAGAACTTACCTTTAAACCCTATTTTATCACCAAGACCTACTACGTACTTGTCGGTAATGTACAATGTTCGGAAGTCACTGTATCGAGCACCGCCATCTTCAGAGTGAAGGGCTTCACCTTCATCAAACTGGGAGAACTTGTTACCAGCCTGAATGACTCCATAGATTACACTTGCTTCCTTAGTGCCTTCGACCCACTGGTTATCGTCATCGTAGTCTCCTGCGCTGACACTATACCGTACCATCTTTGTCTGCATGCGAGCATTGAAAGCTCTTTGCATTTGCATAGCCATGTTTATACTCCTAGTAGTCCTATGAAGCACTTACGTCTGTAGGAAATATATCTCTTGCCATAAGAAGTAGAGTACAAGTCATCAGATTTTGGGTTAACATCTGACACAGCATTCTTTATAACTACATCATCTACTTCTTGATGTTTTATAGGTGCTAACGTGCCACTGTCCCCACTCTCTGTATTTGTCCCTACTACAAGCAAGTGGGCTGTGTAGTAAGCATGAGCTACATCGTAGTAGTCTAGCCACTTAGGACTAGACGACATAAGTAGTGCAGCATCATCAAGGAAGAGCTGTACACGAGCATCTAGTACATCGGCAAACTCTGGGAACCTCACTTTAAACTCAGCTGCACTAGCCATTATTAGCTAGCTCCTGTAGCTGGCTTAGTTGCTGGCTCAGCTGCTTTGGCTGGTTTGCTTAGCTTTGCTACAACTGCTTGAGCTTCTGCCAACTGTTCAGCATCTAGCTCTACTTGAGCTTCTTCTGATAACTTAGGAGCTTCTAACAACGTAAGGTTTCCAGAAGCTAGAAGTGGTTTTGCTGCGCCAGCAAACTTCTTCCATTCTAAATCTTCCAACTCAATGGTTGAGCCAGCAGGGATTAACAAGTATTCAGGCAACGAGCCGCCAATTACTACTTTGGTTGCATTCTTGTCTTTAGCAGTGTGACGTGCTAATAGTGATGTATTGAACTCTAGGTTTGATTTAATTTTCAAGATCATTCTCCATTTAGTGTGTTTAGTTTCACTTGGTCAGTTAGTAAGCCTAGTGAATCTTTTATTGCTTTAATGTCTTTGTTGATTGCTTTGTTGTGGTACTCTTGGCTTATCTCCATACGTATTAAGGTAGTGCTTGTCTTAGCTATGAGCTCAGCATTTTTGTCTAGGGCTATCCCCTTCTCTTGCATTGCTGCAATTGCTTTACTGCTTCCAACTATTTCAAGTGCTCCCCAACTTAGTATTGCCAACAGGCTACCTGCTACAACAGCGTCTATGGCAAACAACCTACTCAAAGAATTAACTATTTCTTTGTTTTGGGTTTTTGCAGTCATCGTACTTCTCCCACCAAAGGTTGTAACCCAACAGATCATTCTATTGGGTTACTCACAGTCAGCCTAGTTTAGTAAGATTAAATACCAAACCAATGCTGTACAGCAGCAGGACGAACCATTTCAACTCCAGCGAATCGACCATAACAGTTGATTTCAAACTCTAAGCCTTTAAGCTGAACAGGCAAGTGCATGTAAGGGAAAGGCTCACGCACACGCATGTTTTCCTTACCAGAAGCAACCACAGTAAAGCCTTCAGCGCCAGCACCTGGAACGATAGGATCAGCAATGTTTGCAACAGTTGGGTAAATACCAGCAACTTCGTTTACATCTTTGATCTGGTCAGCAGATGTAATGAAATCGTTGTTGGCTAAGAACCAAGTAAGGATGCTCATGTCTGATTGCAAAGAACGTGGAGTAGTTTGCAACAGTTTCTTGTTAGCAACTGACATGATAATAGTGTCAGGACGGAAGATTTGTAACGTATCTGAGTACATTGCAGTAAGTGCAGCGTTAAGATCAGCGATAATCTCATCAGGAGTCTTATCTGTGCGCCATGCTGTAGCAGCAGAAGCAGCAGAGCCAGCAACAGCAGTACGAGAAGCTGTTAATGCAGGAGCACCAGTTGGGCCATTGAAGAAACCATGTAGGTTATTTTCAGGAGAACCAAAGAAGATGATCTGATTGACCTTCTCTTCATATGACTTACGAGTAGCTTCAGCTTTACGAGCGTCTAAAGGCATACCTGTTACTTTAGCAGCTGCCATTTCTTGACGAGAGTAGCCAAATGCATTACCTAAAGTACGTACAGAAATGCTGTACTCTTTACCTGAGATATCACCACGAGGCAAGTCAGTTGCCTTACCAGCGATAATCGCAGTCTCACCACGCTTGTCATAGCTACGGTAAGTGATAGTCTCAATACCTTCACCACCTTCAGTGTTGTTTTCAAATAGAGTACGACCCTTCAATTCTGGGTATAGTACGTCATAGCTTTGTGCTTGGATGTATTCAAGTTGACGTTGGAAGAATACACCTTCGTCATCAGTCATCATACCTTGGTTGATGATCATTTCTACAGCGTCATTAATCTCGAAATCAACGCGCTCTTGATCTACCAAAAGAGTATTTGTTGCTTCATCAATAGCGAATGCTTTTACTGTCTTCATTAATTTTATTCCTTAGTGCAAATTCTTTAGAGGCTACTTAGACGTAGCCATAAGGTTAAGTTGGTTTGTATTTACTTGATGTCAATACGTACTTTGAAGACTTCACCAGCAATGGCAGCTTCGTCAGCAACAACGTTAGTAGTAGCAACAACAGTACCACCTACAGCAGTTTTAACAAACAAACCAGTTGCTGTGTCAACGTGCAACAGGTCACCAGCAGCAACAGCAACTGCACCGTCTAGCTTAACATACAAGTAGCCTTGACGGATTAAAGATACTGACTCAGATACTTTGTATACTGTGTCATCACCAGGAGAAGGACGAGTGCTTGCTTCATGGTTGTACTCACGTTGTGAGATAGCATACACAGAAGCTGCGCCACCTAAGGCAACACCACGTTCAATAGAGGTATCACGTTTCATAGCTTTACCAAAGCCAGCTGTAGCAGAGGTTAAAATACCAGTCTGAATTACGCGTGGGCCAGAGTCTACTAAGTCACCAGCGTAACCGTTGGCAGTGTAAAGATTAAAAGCTTGAGTAGTCATTTAAGATTTCCTAATTTATAATTGGGTTGGTCTATTTACTTGTTACGTGAAATAGAGTTTTGTCGAGCTTGCTCTACTTTATTGACAGGCTTAGCTTCTACTTTCGTATCTGCAATAGCTTGAGTTTTAAGTAGCTTACTCATTGGGGTTTCGCCTTTAGACGCATCAACCAGAATTTCAAACATAGCAGAGATATAAGCTGCGCTTTTACCTTCCATGCTCTTGTCTGGCATTTGATCTTCAACAACCAAACGCTCAATCTCGCCTACAGATTTGTCACCTAAGTCACGCATATCTGCAATCAAACGAGCATTTTCTATAGCACTGCAACGTTCTACAACACCTTCTTCAGCGGCTACCTTGGCATCAGCTAGGTCTAACTTGAGTTGAGACATTTCACTGCCAACTTCTTCAGACTTAGTTTTTGCTTTAGCTTCCATGTCAGCTACTAATTCCTTACTAGCTTCTAAGTCAACAGTTAACGAATCAACTAACAGCTTAACTGTGGCTAACTCATCTGTGACTAGTTTAAGTTCATCTGTCAAGACCAACTCATCTTTCATGTTACACTCTGCAAGCTTAGTGTAGTACTGTGGATCTTCTTCCAAGTGGTCTTTTGCAATCTTGGCAGCTTCTGATTCATTTTCAGTGTGCTCCATTTCATGCTTAGTGCCTGTTGCAAGTTCTTCTTCATTGTATGCTGGCTCTTCATCTGAGTCAGAAACTCTACAAGAAGATCCTGCTCTACCTTTAGCTACGATAGCGATGTGGTTAGCTCGGATATTTCTCTGGTAATACTCTCCATCTACCATTTCAATATCACACACATAGCCAGCAGATAGTTCTTGTGTACCAGCTTCAATAGCATCAATAGCTTCTTGAGCTGTTAGAACTAAAGTACCACCAAGAGTTTCTTCATCACGAGTTGGCATACCTTCAAGCATACCTACTTGCAAGTCTTTAGCATTCAGAGCAGTAACAGGCATAGGAGTACCATCATCATTTGTAGGATGGCCTATGGTTACTGGTGAGCTTCGGAAGCTTTCAAGTGCGTCTGCATGGAAGACATCTGCTTCATTACGATGTACAGTTATAATCTTAGTAGGCTCTTCATCTGCTAAACCTAGTTGCTTGGCAGTGTAAAGTTGAGAACCAGTACGAGCAAACTTGCAAGGTACATGCATCTGTCCTGCGTCAGTCATAGTACGCTGAGTAGGTACAGTAATTCTATCAGTCAGTTGAACACCTACTAAGGCTTCATCAACTAACATGCAAGTATTAATTTTACTTTGCATTCTTATCTCCGGTTTCTTTTTGTGTTTCATTTGGGTCTGTTCCAGCCGTAGCAGTATCACTTATGCCACCATTTTTCTTAACTTCATCTAGCCCTGATTCTTTATCAAGTATGCCAGTTTCAACTAATCTACAAATGTATTCTCCGTGGTCTTTCTGCCTAATAGCTTTCTGGCCAGCTGACTCAGGAAATATGCAACCCCAGGTATACTTAAGGTCTTCTTCTGCCAAGCCAAAGTGTGCAGACAACAAGGTGTCTACTACCTTTAATCTAGGCACAAAAATATCCTTGTGCAAACCCTGCAAAGTTTCAATGTAGTTTACTAAATCGGATTCCCCAGTTGCGTTCATCCCATCAGGAGAAGCACTTAGGAAACGAGTAGCAGGTATTGAAACAGATGCAGACACCATTTTTAGGTATTCCCAGATAAGGTCTTTAACTCCTGAGAGTTGTATCTTCTTCTGGTCGTACTCTTCAGTACTATCAAGTATTGATACACCAAACACAGACTTGATAGTTTTCCAATCAGAGAACCTTTGTATCATGGCCGAGGTTCCTCGGTCAGACTCAAGTATGCTTGCTAATCCATCCACCTTTATGATGTCAGTGTTAGCTTCTTGTACCATCTGTGCCGCAGCAAAGCTAGTAGTGTGAAAGTTATCAATCTGTTTTAGTAATGGTATGAGTACGCTGTCACTGTACCACAAGTTTCTTTGACGCTCATAAACAGGCAACTCAGTACCTTCAAAACGTATTAGTCGATCCTTGTGAATAGGTGTAGGGCTTTGTACAAACTGGTAGTGGTCAGGCATACCGAAAGTCTGGCTCATTGGCCTTTGATCAATATCCCCAGTTGCTACTATCCTAGTGCGGTCTACTACGTGCATAGACCTTAAGCATCCTGGCTTTAAGTTTTTCCAGTTTACTGGCTTGCTAGTATCGCGCCCATCATCTATGTCTAAAACTATAAATGACGTGCCATACAACCTTGCCCACTTGTAAGCTTCACGAAAGAGTTTAGCAACCTCAAAAGCTTCATCAGCTTCTTTGGCCTCTTCACTTTCAAAATTCCTCCACTCTCGGGTCATGTCTTGAGGAACTATTTGGCAAACCTTTTGGCTTAGCCAATCTTCACGATAACGTACTGATAGAGAAACGTGGTCGTAGTTAGCTCCTGAGTGATTCCACTCATTGTATGAAGACTTATCTTTTGCGCCGCCTAAACCAGTGGCTAGGTTTGATAGGCCATCAAATAAGCTTACTGGTTTTGTCTCCTGCGAGACAGAAACAATAGCTTTAGTTTCGTCTGTGGCCATCTAATTCTCCTGTTAATTAATTACCTTTGTTGTACCACAAAGAATGAATCTGCTTGTGCGGTAACATTGTCGGTACCTGTGTTATTGGCTACTTCAAAGAATACATAGTCGTCTGCATCCATTTCTACTCTAGCCATTATTGTAAAGAAGGCCACATCACGACCTCCAGAGAGGTTATTTACTGGCCTAGTCTGAGTATACTCGGTTACAAACGTAGATGAACTGTCATCCCAACGCACTAGTTTTAAGGTTAGGTCGTCATTTGCTCTGCCTTTCAGGGTCTTATCTGCGACTACTGTGTACTCTCTTGGGTTATTCCCAAGTTGCCTAAGTTGTCCGTTTACAGGACTATCAAAATGTTGCAGCTCTGAGGCAGTTCTTGTTCCAGCCAAAGGCACAAATTCATCCTCAACAGCTATGATCGTGTCAACCTCAGCACTTATAACACACCTTCCACCCGTAAAAGTATTCCTCACTCCTTGGTTATTAGTCCAAGAGGCTGCTAGATCAGATGGTAGCATGTTGGGGAATATGTTACTATCATCTGCGTTAGTGTTAAACCCTCGTGTGATTATAGCTCCCTGCACTTGGAAAGTACTTGGGTTTGGAAAATGTGAAGTACTAAAATCTGCCAAAGCTGCCAAAGGAGGTAGGTCTACATTTATGTCTGTTAGGAACCTACTGTCCATACTGAAGCCTGCTCCAGCTTTAAATAGAGGCTCTGTCATACTTGCGTCAAGGCTTCTCACTATTGTAGTGGTCAACCTAAAGCCACCCACCCAATTACCTGCTAAGGTCAGGGAAGGTGTGCCACCAAACCTGCCAGTACCAGTTTCTAAGCCTTGCCTGTAATCAGTAATAACTCCTAGACTTGTGCAGTCAATGTAGTTTATCCTAGACACTTCAATGGCATGGAAGCCTGTTGAGTCTGTTATATCATACACCCTAGAGTTTGCACCGGATACAGTGACTGCATAGTCCAATCCCAACACATCCCCGCTTCCACCTACAGGTGAAGTAAACATTGTGTAGTTAGGTTCATCTGAAACAAGGAAGGACAACTCAAAGTCAAGCCCAGCTAAGTGTAAGCCATCAGCAGGTACTTCAAGAGACCTTGCACCCATCTGCACTCTACCATCTATAAAGTACTGCACAGTGCTAAGAAGTGTTGTTGGAAAATCTTCTACTCTACTGATAACTACCCGTTTTGTTGGCCCAACTGTTAGGTCTATCTCAACTACGGATATGGTAGTATCTCTTACTAGAGACCTAGCCCATATAAAGTCTGAAGGTAGGGTGTCTTGGAAAGTCTTTAAGTTTCCATCCCTTATTACATGGATACTGGTTCCAACCGGACTTGTTGCAGAGTAAGCCACTTGGATGTTTACTAAGCCATGCTTTTGTATCTGTGCTCCATACCCAATCACAGTGGTTACTTTTGTCCAACTACTTCCTAACAGCATTCACAGCTCCTTATTTGGAAGTCCACCCACTTGGCTTTTCAAGGTGAAGTCCAGGCAGAGTAGAAATACTAAGTGTTGACCCCTTCAGGTCTAGCAACTTAACTTCAGCTACTATCTCACCTTCAGGAGTCTTTATTTGGATCAGGTTATTATCCTCTGATCTTCCGTCTAATCTTGTTTTTATACTCATAGTTTCTCTAACTCCAAGCTTCATAGCTCATTTGTTGTTGTGCAAAGGCTACAGCGACTGCATCACTAACATTGTCAGCGAAGTCATCGTGTCCTGTT
>Ga0208643_1000961_pt1 | contig 17353 bp, 4 predicted proteins | sample VirMetDEL_Nov_12_FD_184516 | JGI IMG/M metagenome (GOLD analysis project Ga0208643, IMG submission 184516) | Aqueous microbial communities from the Delaware River and Bay under freshwater to marine salinity gradient to study organic matter... | ecosystem: Environmental > Aquatic > Marine >... | reverse complement strand
ATACACATATGTGTGGTTGATATATATGTGTATATTTGTGTTTAGTTAGTTTGTGTGTTTATGGTTTAAAGGGGGCTGTCTTAATTGACAAGCCCTCTTTTTTTATTTCTTAATCGCATTTAATTTTACATCAATGCTATTTCTAGCTATTTGACTACGCATTGTAGAGCTGATTCCAGCGTCATCCATTTTAGCCCTGATGTCTCTCTTACTCACACCTAAAGATATTAATGCTTGGTATAATTTTACAGCCTCTTTATAGTCTTTATCCATTGCCTTCTTAGAGGCTCTGATTACCTTATTAATCTCTTCTTGAGTTTCGTAGTCATCTATATTATACTTCACCGAATTATAAGCTTTCTTTGATTCTTGAGCTTCATTTTGTATTTCTCTAAACTTAAATCCAGCCTGCTCTAGTGATTTTATTTCATGCAGCTTAAACCCAGTAAACTGACCAATAACTTCATTCAATTTATTCTCTGATTGAGCAATCTTTCTAGTTGAGGTAAGAGACCCTGGCTCAAATGTCTTATATAATTGAAGTGCTATTTTTTCAGATGCCTCAAATAGTGTATCTGTGTTTCTAACAATCTTACCACCGTAGTCGTTTTCGTTACTTTTTATATTCATAAGTGTATTAAGTAGTATATCATCCGAAATAAATGGTCCTGTTAGTTCTTCGAATATTTCAGAAAACCCCTCCCCAGTTTTGGCGTAGTTTGTTGTAGCGTTAACAACCTTAAATATACTTCCGTATGGGTCAGATGCCGATACACTTACATATGTGAAGTTACCGTTTGGCTTTACATCTTGAATTGCTATATCCGAATTTGTATCCCAGAACGGCAGAAGCATTCTTATCCTTTCTGACAGCCCATCCTCGTCATCGTCATCTCCTGGGATTAATGGTATACCTAAAAGTGCTATCATTCCATACTTAAATGCTTGGAAGCCTACGATACTAGCCAACCTCTTAGCCCCCCTCTTTTGCGCCAACTTTTTCCCAGCCTCAGAAATTCCAGGTATATCCCCTTTAATCTCTTGCATAGCTAAACCAACGGTGTTGTATGCGGTTCTATAAGCCTCTAGCTGAAATGATATAAATGTACCAGCAACAGGTACAGCCTTTAAAAATTTACCAAAACCACCTATTCTACCGTAGTTTGGTAGTATGTTTTTAATTATTTCAGCAACATAGTCATTAACCGCTGACTTTTGAGATGCATCCAACTGGTTGTATGATTTACCATCGAAAAGAATCTTACTGTAATTTAGTTTTTCTTTTTCGTAGGCCACAATCTTAAACATATCATCCTCATACTGGTATGCCTCTTGTGCCTTTTTTCCGACCCATTTCCTAGCCTTTTTGCCCTCACTCAACATGTTATCGGTCTTTTTGTCAATCCTCTTAGATAAAGCCTTCTCGAAAGAATCTTCACCCTCAAAGATTGATTTTATTTCACCAATACTAGCTCCCTGGCCTATGATACCAGCCCTGATCCATTCATCCATCTTGGCTTCCTGCTCCGCTGTTAATTCTTTTCCAGCAAATTGCTTAGCTAATACCATAAATGGTTGTTGATATTCTCTTGGGTCTAGATACCCATTTTGAGCCATGAAGTACATGTTACCTATCACGTTCTTGCCGTGTGTACCAAGGGATAGAATTGTTTTAGTGTACTTAACGCCTCCAACAAGCTTTAAATAGTTTTTATATGTAGTTCCAATAACAGGTATCCCAGAAATAATTGTAGATAGTTCTTTATCGTTAAACGCATCCGCTACTGCTTCTGGAGCGTACAACCCATCCAATGGGTTCATACTAGCATCACCATCAAATGTTATTTGTTTATATCCCTCTCGTTTTTTTATACCAGCCTCATCTTCAAACAGCCAAACACCTAACCCAGCATCTCTTATCTTAGTTAAGTATTTTTGATTTTCAACTAAATTCGCTATTTTGAAAATACTCATTGCGTAATTATATCCAGGGTCTGTGTACTCACCCATCAAAGCTCTAATAGCAGGTGGTATATCCTTTCTCCTTTTGAGTGAACTAAGGTCTTTTTTACCAACCACTGACTGTGCAAACGAAATGTATTCATCTACATCTTTTCTTGTTAAAATGTCATCTACGACCTTTTCAACATGCATAGTAAGGGCCTCGTCTTCAGTTACACCATCTCGGTCCATTATTTTCTTTACAGAGGCCTTGTTTGCTAATATTCTTTTCTTGCGTCTGTTATAATCAGACTCTGTTATCTTATCGTCCTTTAGTTGTTGGTCTAGTTCGTTTATACCACTCAGACTATTATAATAAACCTCTCTTAAATGGTTCTGTGCCGCTGTTATAACTTGGTCACCAACCTCTTTCTTCCAATTTTTGTTGTCAAAAATCTCAAACGAGCGATTCATGTACACACCGATGTTTTTTAGTATGTTCTCACGGCTGCTTTCTGCTTTTATCGCACCAACTTCCACAAGCTTTAAACTGAGTGAGTCTATATGAATCCTCATAGCTTCGGCAATCTGAGCAATCTCATCTGGAAGTTCATCCCTCCAGAAATCTCTCTCTTCTGCGTCCCTCATAAATTCATCTACAGCGTCTATCAACTCGTCTCTTTTATCTTGAGACTTGTATCTATTTATGGCACTATTGAGGCTTTCTGCCATCATTTTAGCTTGTCTTAACTCAGCTGAGATAGCTGACTCCATAGCCTCTTGAGCCAAGAACATACTTTGTGGTCTAAATTTACGGGCAGATAAAGCACTTCTTCTAGCAGATTCAAACCAATTCTTAACCTTCTTTCCATCTTTATTCCAAATCCTTTCAGCATCGTAAGCTCCAGAGTCAACCTCTTCTTCAGTGTACCCTAACTTAATTAGCCAGTTCTTAATGTTTATAGCTGGTATACCCTTCTGAATACCGTACTCAAACGCATCCTTGATTTTGCTTTTTGGCTTTTTCTTTTTTTGTTTTCTTATTGACGAAGCGTCTGGGTCGAATGTCTTGTTGCTTCCGTCTGCGAGTTTTATTTGGTTAGGCTTAAAGGCTATGTAATTATCTTGTGGTGGGAGTAAGAATTGACTAAACCCACCCGAATCGACAATATTTTTTATTATAACCCCATTGTAATTATTGCTTTTTGATTCCTTAACTATATCCCATATAGCTTTACCCCCAATTACATCAACCCATTTTCTATTATTGGCATTTTCTATCCTTGGATTTTTAACATTTAAAAAAGCAGCATAGATTGTAGGGTCTCTATCATACGTCTTAGCACTTTCTATACTGTTAGTAAAATAAATACCTCCCCCACTTCTAAAATTTTCGCCTTTTTTAAATACCTCAACATCCTTAGCTGCTGTACCATGATACACGACTAACGGCTCCCCATTCTCATCAACCACCTTACTTGCATTCTTAGGGTCATTCTCCCAGTCACCGAACCAATTCTTAAAGGCTGGTGTCCTTACAGTATCGTACTGAATGTCATTTAGGTTAGACCTCTTTCCGTTAGGTGCTAACCTTTCTGTCCTTCTTTTTTGTTTTCTGATTGTAGGTTTTACAGTAGCTACTTTAGGAAGTGAACCTGCGCTACTCGCTACGTTTGAGCTTTTAAACTTACTTTTTTGGAAATCTTCAAATGTACCATCAAATGGGGCTTTACCTGATTCTACTACTTTTTTACCTTGTTCGTTTATTTTGTATTTTCTAGTGTCTTTAAGAGCTGTTTTATATAGCTTTTCTAAAGACCTTCCTTTGGAATCTTTAAGGTCAGTTGGTCTTGAAACAACTACTCCATCTTGGTTGAACTTAGTATAAGAGTCGGTGGATTCAGTGCTTTGATAAAAGTAAGTAGGTTGAACAATAGCTGTTATTTTTGCCTTTACTGTCCACGCAAAAGAAGGATGATAATCAGCATCCCCTTTCTTTGGTCTTGAGGGTTCTTCAAAAGTAGTGTTATCAAATTCTATAATACCAATTAAATCAAAAGGTTTACTTCCCACATTCATAGGGTCTTCAAGTAATTCAGCAAACTCAATTTTATTTGTAACACCTAAAAATTTCTGAACTTTTTTATTAGAAGCTATTCTATCATTTAATATCTTCCTTAAATCTGCTGAATAATTGTTATCAATATCTAACAGTTCAACTAATTTTTTAGGATTTTCTATAAAGTCATTTAAATTAGTAAGGTTTGTTTTATTTTTTTCATTAAATATTCTTAAAGCTTTTTTACCATCCTTACTATTTAATCCGCTATTGAAGCTTTCAATTAACTCTTCATTCGTTATAACATTATTATCTAATAGTTTTTCAACTAATTGCTCAAAAATATTTTGTTGAAACTGCCAAGAGCCTTCTTTAGTTCCTACATGGGGAGCAAATAGATTTGCTTTGCCATCAATGGCATTTTTAATAAACCCTTCAGCATTTTCTTTACTATTAAAAGCAGCAACATTAGAAACCTCTCCTAATTTAGTTCCTGTTCTCTCCATCATGTAAGCAACATAATTTTTACCCCCATATAATTCTAATACAATACCGCCACCTATATCAGTAGGTCCATAATTAGTAAAATCATACATGTTAGTAACAAAATTTTGCCCTGCATATGTTGTCAAGTCTTTCTGAATAGTATTTTTTGCGGAACTTCTAGTGTCATCTTCTACGCTTGGAGCTTTTGATTTTTTTCTTTTAAAATTAAAATTACCTACCTGGCCAGAACCTCCTTGTTCTTCATCCATTCTCATATCAGCCGCAACCTGCTGTACTGTGAGTGGGCCTCCCATCCTCAATGATGTCACATCTTCTTTACTAAGTACCTTACCCCTACTCATTTTTTCGGCTAAGACGTTTAACATGTTGACTGTTGCAGCATCTGTCTTACCCAAACCAACGGAAGACAACGGAGCGCCCTTTGGTTTTAATCCAAGTATCTCAGCTAGCTTTTCTAACCATCTTCTAATTAAGCTTTTGGTTTCACTATTTTGCTCATTGTAGTTATTGGCTAGAATACCAATCAACTCGGCTATGTACTCCTCGTTCTGTTGAGGGGTTTTATACATGTCTGTAAACTCTTCAAGCTCCCTTTGTAGTCTCTTAGTTGCAGTTTTCTTTACCGCTTCTATCATTCTACCTGTTACAGCTCTGGCCTGTGCTTCAGATAATCCAGACGCTCTTAACACAGCATGTAGTCCTTCGTGAAATACGGTTGTAACATCAGCTGAGTCTGGGTTCAGTATAATAACCCACTCCTCTTCAAATGTTTTACTATCTGGGACTGGCATTTTTCGGGATATACCCTGAGACAGATCCCTTTTCTTATATCCCTCTTCTTCAGCAAATAATGCGAACTGCTCTGAACTTTCAGCCACATCAATGAATATGTTTGGCATTACCTTACTTAATGATTTCTTAAGCAAATCAACAGCCCTTTCAACCTTATCTAGTCTTTGATTATCTTTCTCAGTATTACCCTCTCTTGATGCTTTTCTTTTAGATTTATCAAGACCCATTAATTTTCGTAGTTCAGACTCTGCCTCCTCAGTTAATCCTTCTGAAGACTCAACACCTTCTGTGGTAGATTCTTCCACTGGAGCTTCTTCTGTTGTAGTCTCTTTTTTTGTAGTTTTTGTAATGGATTCAACTTTATTGCGTAGCTTACTTATATCTATTTTTTGTAATTTGCCGTCTTGTGTTACCTTATAAAAAGTAAAGTCTGATATATTTCTACTGTTGGGTTTTGGTACACCGACCCCTCTTGAAGCATCAAATGATTTTTTATTACTAAATTTAAGATTAGGTGTAAAGTTTTCTTTACCACTTCTTGTTATCACAAATTTCATTCCTTTTGCAGGGCCACCATATAAACCACCCTCTTGAAAATTAGGGGCATTTCTATTATGTCTACCCGTTGCAAATGGAGTTGTTTCAAAATCTTCTGTAAATTCATTAAGATCCTCATCCTTATTACGTTTTTTATCGTACCCAAGTACCTTACCTCCTGTAATCCAAGAAATAATTGCATCAGGGCGTCTAGTTTGATGAGTAAACAATCCCGTTACTTCTAAATCCGTTATAGGTATAATTTCGTCTGTAAGGGCATTGTCAATATCCTCTTCTGTTATAGTTTCTTCTGTTGTGGTTGGGGCAACTTGTGTGGGAGCTACCTGCGTACTTGCTTCAGGAGCGGCTTCTTTTCTTTCTTTAATGTAGTTTATTTCTTCAGTAACAAACTCTTCAACAACATCAGTAGGGACAGCAGCTGTTTCAGCTATAATGTTGTTTATAGCTAATGGGACACCTATCTCTGGGTCGTTAATCGTAATCTCATTACCTTCTGCATCCTCAATAATAAGGGCTGTAAAATCACCCTGCTCATTAGTGTATAAGAAGTTCTCTGGGAATGTAAATTTCGTTACCCTAGCAGCTCGGCCTTTCTGACCCTGTGGCGTAATTGATATAGTGTTTCCTCCAGTAAATGTTACACTTACAGTCCCGACCCCTGCGAGTTCTGCTTTTGAGGTTGACTTTTTGGGTATTTCTCTTTTAGTTTCTGCACCACCCTCAGCTGATTCTTTAGGGGTAACCTTGCGAGTTTCAGTCTTTGTTCTAAATTCATGATTATCTAGTATTTCTGCTATGCTAAATAGCTGTTGTTTTATTGACTCTTTTGCATTATCTGATATATCCAACCCATCTACACGGTCAATCTCATCAAAGATTTGGTCGATGCTACTATCAATCTCGTTGTCATTAATGTACTCAGCGTTGTTTATCTTAGTCAGAGTGTTATCTACACTTGACAACCTACCCTCTTCCCTTTGTTGATTACTATATTCGTCTATAGATTTAACATCTGCCAATCCAGCCTTAGTCCCTTCAACCATTTCACTAAACATCTTAGTGAACTCATCCACATTTCTACCCTGAATGTTTATACCAGCCTCTGGGAACGCTACATATGGATTATTTGTAACAAACTCAATAGCCTGCTCTTCATTCATAATTAGAGCTGGACCTTTTCCAATCTGAACTGAAACAAAAGAACCACCAGTCTCTGGATTATTTAAAAACTCTTGTGCATTCTTTTTAAGCGCATTTGCCTGCTCTGTTATTGTTGATCTCGTTACCTTATCATCTGTAATAGACTCAGCCTGATTATATAATTCATTCGCCCGATGTGATAACGCAAAGTATGTATTATTTTGTTCTTCTGTAAGGTTTAAACCATTTATATTTCTTAAAAATCCTTCTGCCGTTTTTGAATATGTATATAATCTATTAAGATCTTCCTCTGTTATGCTACCATTTTTTTGTAGCGTACTTAACCAAGAATTTGTAAAGTTCTTGCCAAATTGATTCATAGACGCAAAAATCTTTTGACGTATAAAGGACTCGTTGTCATCAACCAATCCAGCCCTTGTTTTTGCAACCATCTCCTTTACAAGCTTGTCTGCCTGTCTATCCATCATAAACTCAGTTACAGCCCTACCGCCACCACCTAAAGCAAATGACCCTGGTCCTACTTCTAGAAATGTTTCCTTTACTAGCTTTTGATTAATTCTATCAGAAAACCCCTTGGCTGTAATTTCCGTTTCATCAAAAACAGTCTGCATAATCTGCTGCTCTTGAGCTGTTTGCCTCGTTTCTTGAATTGTCTCTATACCTGAAGATTCAAAACCAACAATACCAATTCGAGCTGCTTTGGATGATATGCCTCTCAATGCTTTACCAACGTATGGAAGACCATCAAATATATATGTCCACCAGTTCCCAAGCTGCGCCTCCCACATAGCCCCAGCAGCCTGTTCACCTTTAAGTAAACTACCAGTCTCTCTGATAACATCTCTTTTTATGTTACCTGCCATATCTACGGACTCGACCAGACCTGAAGCCATAGCAACCGCAGCCATTGCTGGGATGGTACCCAATCCTCCAGTACTAGCAGAAACAGCTGCACCAACAAGAATTGAAGGTAATGCTGAGCCAGCTAGTCTACCAATACTTTTAGTTACAGCTGGAATATTAGCCAAATCAGACCAGTCTTCAACCCTCTCATCGGCAACAGAAAATAAGGTATTCATCTCATCGCCAAGCTCCACCATCCAAGGTTGATTGTATAAGGTTCCAGAACCAGATATAGACCTAGATAGCGTTGAATTAAGAGATTTACCAAGTAATGGGATCAATGCGGTAGCTCCATATTTGTAAATGGACATCATTTCCTGATCCTTCAACTTACCAAATCTATCTTTATCAACCTCTTCACCAATTCTTTTGAAAGCATCATTTAGCTTCTGTAAATCATCTGGGTCCATTGGGTTGTTTTGGAGAAACTCCTTAAAACCACCCTCTATCTTTTTAAAATATTCAGTTGTAAGCTCTTGTAAATTTAGCTTCCTGTTTTGAATTATTAAATTCTGAGTGTTTTGTAGGTCGGAGTAAAGCTGCTTGTTATAGTCTCCAAGTTGTTTTTCTGCCTCTTCGGGAGTTATGACACCCTCTTCCCTTTGAGATATAAGATCTTGTTTGTATGAGTTTACATCTGAATTATAATCAGTGGTTAGTTTATTCAGTTTAAACTCAACACTCTTATTGATTGCGTTTGCAGCAGAAGTGTACTCTGCCTTATACTTTATACCATCCTTATTTGTAGACTCAAATTCATCGAGTCCTTCAGACTTGTAGCGAGAAAATACATCCTGAATCTCTGGATCAGATTTAATCTTCTCCTCATTCATTTTAATTTCCTCCTCATTCTCAGCTCTCTCGAATATCTTTTCGTAGGCTACCTGTCTAACCCCAGGATTTCCTTTAGCAATTGATTCAGCTATTTCATCTGCTAAAACACCAACTTTTTCAGCATCGGCTCTCCTGACTCCATTATAATCTTCCTCAGTCAGACTATAAAATTCTACGCCCCTAGACTCTACCTCTTTAAAAATATCTTCTGATATTCTGTTTTCAAGCTTGTATACCTCTGGTCTTAACTTCTTACCAAGTGGACTGCTATGACCTATGTCAATAACGGCTCTTCTGGCATCGTCAGATAGATCGTAATCATTTGTTTTTTCTGCCTTATACACTATTGCGGCAGCGTATTCCTCTTCAAGCTTATTTAATTTTTCTCTTTTGGATATTCCAGGGCCTCTTATATTACTCTGAAGAATTTGTTTTCTTTTTCCAATATCAATTAAAGCACTATCAAGCTGTATTGGATCATAGGCACTATACTGACTCACAAGTTTTGAGGATGGGGAATCCTCCTCACTTATAAGCCCAGACACTGATTTTAAATACTCCTCCTGCTCCCTTCTTGGTCCAGCTAAGTAATCATCGGTTTTAGGTGCGCCAAATAAATCTACATCAACGATAGGCTTCTTTAAAGGCTCTGTAGGCTGCTCTTGTGGCTCTACAGAACCTTCGGTAAAATTTACAGGTTCGCCCCCTTCTTGTTTTTCTAGATTAAATTCAGGAAATTTTGGATTTATAATACTATAATCGTAATTATCCTTCTTTGCTGTTGCTGCGTAGTCTTTTAACAACCGCAGGTCATAATCTTTTAATTCAGGAAACTTTGGTAAAATAACATCCCAATTATAATTGTCTTTTTTAGCTGTAGCCAAAAAATCTTTAAGTAGCTGTTCGTTCATTTATGTAGTATTTTATTATCTTGCTGTCCCACCAGTTGCTTTATCTTCACTTGCTCCTACATCCTTGCCTGACATTTTTCTAGCGACATCTTTGTTTATATCGCTCTCAAAGAATTTATTCGTGATGTATGTCCTCATTTCTTCCTCATCATCAAAGTCTACATCCCTTAAATCAGCTTCGACAATTGACTCAAGGCCTAACGTATCTCGTAAATACTTTGCAAATTTCTCCTCATCGTCATATTTAGCGCCAAGCATTCCTGTTAAACCCTCTTCCTTTTGATATTCATCTGTTTTAGCCTTGTCAACAATATTTTTTACAGCCTTCTCGATGCTGACACTTTCTGATGGGGTCATCTCCTCTAGCTCATCAAACCTAGCCAATAGAGACGGCTTTTCATTCTTATCCACACTCTCTATGAGTGCGTTCTTATAGAAGTTATATTTCTTAGGATCCCTGTTCTTGTCGCCTCCATATACAACATAAGGTCCCTCTGCGTCTCTACCTATTCCTGTGAAATTTTGATCATTCAATGATATATTTTTAACTTCTAGAACCTTATCCTCTCCACCTAACATGAGTGTTTCTGGGTCATCGTCAGCTGATGTGCTTAGAATATTGAATAGACTTGTATCCACCTCATCGCCTGTTTCCGTTTCATCTTTAGTGTACGGATTACCAATCGGTGTGTTTCTTCTGTTATCATACGCACCTAAATTACCGAGTTGGTATTGACTGTACATTTCTGTGAGTTCAGGCTTGAGGTTTTCTTGGTCAATCATAAGCTGATTATCCTTCATAACAACTGTGCGTTCCTTATTCATTATTACAGCGCCTTTATCATCGTACTGTAAGTAACCTTCAGTTGTTACTTCAGGTGTATTGTAATAATACTCGTTTTTTCCCTTATCATACCTTGTATACGACTTAATATCGGTAATAACTTGTTGTGGATTATTACCACGCATAGTTGAACCTGCTGCTGCACTACTTGAGGCATATACCGCACTTTGAACCTCATTAATTTTTAGTCTGTCTTGGCTTACCTTTTGCCTCTTGTTACCACCAACAGAAATAGTTGTCTCACCCATGTTCTCAAAAAATTCAGGCTTAAGTGTGCCTTCATTAGTGATAGCGTTTTTTTCTGAATCAAACAAACCACCACTCTGAGTATAATCGTTTGACGCAACGTATGCCAGCATGTTTTTTGGGTTTCGAGTTGGGTCGTTTAGTGCTTCCGCAAGTGACTTTGTGTCAATAGTCCATGTATCCCCAGAAACACCCTCTGCCTTATTAGCCTCCGCAATAGCCTTCCCTGAATACTCTACCGTTGTTTCATACAAACCATCTTTATTTTTTTTCACCTTATATTTTTCTGTAACCCCCTCACCTATTGCAACAGCAAGCGCTCTAGGATCAGTTGCACCTATGTCGAGATCGCCTGGTTTATTACCAGTTTTACCTGCTTGATATAGATCTTGAATACCAGCAATCAAGGTTTCGCTTGCTTCAATATCACTACCAATGTTACTAAGCCAATCATTAGACTGATCTATTGTCTTTAAATCATCCTCTCTAGTTATCTCCTGCCCTGTTAATGGGTCTTTATATATATAAGTTCCAGTTGATCTATTTACTCTTAATTGAGCGTCACTAAAATCTTTCACCACAGTAGAACCAGCTATTTTTAATTCATCTCTATTTACCTCATTTTCTAGAGTTGCAAGCTTACCTACATCTGTCATTAATTTAACCCTATTGGCCTCAGACTGAAGCATTAACGCATTATTTATCTGCTTTCGCTCTGAGTTTCTTTTACCTAAAGAGATAAGTTCACCACCTAGAAATGCGGTGGCAGCAGCGGTAATGTCCCGTGCGTACGAATTGTCCTCTTCACTTGGAGAAACATCCCTATATTGACTTCTGGTTGATTGAGTTCTATAAGCCATCTTTTATTCTTTTCTAGTGTAATTTATTAATTGCAGCCCTTTTATATTTCGTCAAAAACATCCTGGTTATACCACTTATCCTCTTTACTGTCTTTGCCAAATCTATCTAACACATTGGAACGAAACCATGTAGAGTTCATAGTAGCCTCTACATCACCCTCAGCTTGATACCTTCTTTCATCAGCAAGCTGCATTTGGTTTGCCTCGAAGTCAAGATCTGCATTTGTTCTATCTTCCTGTGCGCTAAACATAAACTCCATACCAGCTGCTTTAGCGGCTTGAACTCTTTGTTGCTCACTAGCTTTCATTTGCTGCAATTGAGAGTCTCCTTGGGCCTTTAATTTAGCGTTATCAGCCTCCTGTTGTTGGATACTTGCTGCAACCTGATTCTTACTCTGTAATGCTGCCTGTGCAAGTGCGGTAGCGCCACCAGCTCCAGAGCCAGTTGCCCGAAGTGTATCTAGTGTATTTGCCAATGCAATGTCTGTCTGTTCCATCTGCATTTCAGCCGCCTTTGTAGCTACACCAAGATTTGAGTATGGGTTATAAAAATCACCGCTTAAGTCTTTAACGGCTGATGAGGGGTCAATAATTTCTTGGCGTGTGTCACGAATAGCGTTAAGTCTATCCATAGCCTGCCTCTGCTGCTCCTCGTATTCATACAGTCTGTCTTGCGATCTTTGTATTTCCCCGTATTTTTTTTTCTTTTTCCTGTTAAACATATCTTATATAGACTTAATTAGACGACATAACATTATTTGTAGATGCCGCAAATATTTGTTTGTTACCACCAACATCTGTCGTGTCATCTGTCTTGACTTTTACCGTGGCGTAGTATCCTTTTATTCCAGACATATCCACACCATATATTACTTCATAAATTCTAGCAGAGCTATTGTTAACTAAGTTAGACATATATTTCCCTTCTTTTCTATCAAAACCAGCTCGGTACGTTACACCACCCTCTATGTAAGCACCCTCGTCATAACTGTAGACGCTTGCACTAACGTCTTGGTAGTCATTTAAACTTGGTGGTCCTGAATAATTATTTAGATCCACACCCTGAGCATCTGACTTGAAACTTTCAACCTCCCATCCGTTTGTACCCTCGTATGATACGGTCTTAAATACCTTTGATGTACTGACCTGTGGGTTGAACACAAATGTAACGCTAGTATCAACTGTGTTACCATAAAAACTACCCCTATTCTTAGCCACAGTATTGTCGTAGTGCTTCCAAATTGCAGCGTCTTTACATGTGTAGAAATTAGCATTTAGAGTTTCAGCAAACGATGGCTTGTAATCCCAGAAGCTACTCCATCCATTATTTGAATCACTAAAAGATATGGTGTCATAATCCCCATCTCCAGCTGATATATCAGAAACAACTGGCTGTATGGACGTTACAAATGAGTCTGAGTAGTTGTCGTAACCACCAACAATCTTATCCTTCTGTATCTTGTATAGATTAATGGTAGCAGGCACAGAGCTAAATGACTGACTAAATGTTACGTCAGCAACAGAACCTGGTGTTGTGATGTTTATGTCGGTCACATAGGCGCTAGATACTCCACCATAGTTACCATAAATAGACATCCCAAATTGGATTAAATCAATATCTCCAGTTAATGTTATTGTAAAACCAGTTCCAGATGCGGTAAAGCTCAACAAATTACTACTCTTATAATTACTCGTTATTGGGGCAAGTTTATCTCTAAAATAATCATGCATACCATACTCACTAATCTCTGTGATACCATCCCTAGATAACCTAAGTACAGCGCCTCTAGACTGGTCTGCCCAGTATACCCTATATCCCTTCTTAGCAAATGATTCTGGGTTCTTACTTATTCCGTACTCACCACCATACGGTGTAACCTGTCCAATAACTAAGTCACTTGATGTAACCGTAGCATCACCCTGTGCTGAGTATATGGCAGATTTATTAATCAAAGCCCTACTTACCTTATCCTCTTGGAAGACCATCAGGTTACCATCGTTAGTGTATAACCTCTGGATACTTCCATATGTAGGGTCAACACTCTTAGTTATGCTCTCACCGATTGAGAACACATTTGTTTCATTGAAGTTAGTAAGAGCGTTATATAATCCAGAATAAATTAAAGAGTTAGACGAAATAATTTCATCGTCCCTATCCTCTGTTATATAAGCCCTGACACCGTATCCTGTCTCTGTATTGTTGTACCCACCCCTAATCCTAGATTCTTCCACATACCATTGCTTGTTGTCAGTTACAGAAAGTAGGGGATACGTTGGGTATCCAACTGGGTTCCAAGGAAGTGATGGCCATGTAGCAACACCACCGCTGGTTAGAACTTTTTTTACTATAAAAGAATTAAAGTATTTTATTTCAATTTCAGCTGCCATATCAATTAGTTCTAGTTAGTGTTGCTGTTTCAACGGTTTCATAACTCAACCCAGAACCACTGGCATCGGTTAACTTGAGTGTAACCCTAACATCTGTATCCAATCTATTATTGTAGTTATACAGATTAGCCTCAGTGGTGGATGTTACATCAAGGCATATTAGTTGATTATTGTACTGTAGTGTTTCTGGAATGGACTGACCACTACCCTTAACTACTCTGAACATGTCTGATACTGGTGTATTGTATTGTGTCCAAGCACCACCATTACCAGTCCACTGAAACTCAATTTTTGTTACCTCCCAAACCAAACCATTCTTTTGGTCAGAAACTTGAGCCGCACCATTATCTCCGTCCAGTACAGTAAATGTGGCCCATGTAGATGGTGGTATAATTTCTGGAAGTGATGCACTACCAGTGGCGGTTGCTGTTGGTTCTACATTTGCTAGATAATTACCAAACCCCGTAGATATAAATGAGTCTGGTCCAGAGTTGTTTGTAGCATTTATGGTAAAAGAGTAATTATCGAACACCCTACTGTTTTGAGTAAACACAAAGTATGTGCCTGGTGACGATGTGATATAGAACTGATTATTCAAGTTATCTCTATTCAATGCAAACTTATTTGTAACAATACCCCCATTACCATTTCTAACCTCTACTAATAAAGCTGTGGTGGATGCGTTGTTGATTATCTCACCATTAGCAGCAGCCAAGTCAAACCGAGCCACCTCTATAGGTGCTAATCCCCCAACGGGAGGTGTGATACCCTCTGAAAGATTCCATTCTAGGTTAGCTATAGACACTGGAAGTTCAGAAAAGTCTTGCTTCACATACGAGTTAAGTGTAGATATAAGCCCTGAAGATGTACTCTCCCAAAATATATCTAGGTTTGAGATAAATGGGGCTGTCTCATAAACATTTAGACGTGTTTTTAGGTTTGTCACCCCTGGTGGATCAAAACTACCAGATACAGTTAAATTCCCACCACCAACGGCACCAATTAGATTCACAGTAGAAACCCTTGCTAAGTATGGGTTTGACCCTCTTAATCCTGCACCATCACCAACTATAGTACCTAAATTATCAGTTGGGATACTGTAAAATGGTGAGCTGAAGTAATCATCACCCTCAGATGTGGTGTCTAATCCAATTTCATTTCTGTCACCAATTAACGTAACCTCATCACCTGATGTGGTAGGGAAGTATTGCTTGTTGGTTGCTGCTGTCGAACTAAATGTTGTGTTGTAAACCCTACCAAAAACCCTAACAGAACTTGAAAACTGAAGGTCTTGTGGACCAACCTCCTGAAGGTCCCTTGGTATTTTGTTTACGTTATCCGAAAACAATGTTATATAAGCCTCGTCCTCAGCTGTAGTGTAAATAGTTGGATGAGGTGTTGAACTAACATCTTGAGGGTATCCATTTAGTATAGTTGGTAGGTATACGTTATAGTAGCTCTGCTCCTGTTGTTTTACTACAAACTTGTAGCTGTACCACCCAAGTGGATTTGTGGAGGCATCATAGAGACCTATATAGCCAACGGTAGATGACACAGATGGTATCGGTGCGTTAAATGTAGCCTGCAATGAATCACCAAGGAAATCTAAATCCATAACAGCATCCTTGTATGGATGGTATATTGTAGATGTATCCGATGTGATTACGTCTGACTGCCTTCCATACTTGTCAGCCAAAACAATACCTACCTGGTACGTTCTATTCTGCTTTAGCGAATGATTTGGATACTCCTCTTTAGACCCAGGGCCACCAAATCCATACTCTAATTTTGCCCCAGCAGCAACGCTGTAGTTAAGCCTACTAAGGGATGCACTCCTTAGTGTAAGGTTGCCATAAATTACTCTATTGCCTGCCACAGCTTGCGCCCTTGCCCTTAATGGTACCTGATCACTAACCCTGACAGTTTCTTTTGATGGCAGAGATCTAATCGGTTTTGATGAGTTATATGTATATACATACTCAGTACCAGTTGATGATGATAAATCGTCAAAATCAATTGTGTCTACAACTCTTATTGAAGTGCCTTCGGAGTCCTTAAATAGTACGTCAATTTCTTTTACCTTATACTTGTTGTATATGCTATCACTGTTAAATGCTGATGACCGAAGAGTTAGAATTAAGTTCCCAGTACCGCTACCTAAGGTACCCCCTGAAACTGTTACGGTATCCCCAACCAGGTAACCAGATCCACTGGATCTAACCCCAACAGCAGTCACTGTACTACTTGAGACAGTTATGTCCATTGTTAGACCAATACCACTACCAGAGGTAACACTAACTACTCCATTGTAAACTGCTTCAGCAGGTGTGAAGTCAATTTGATTAGTTGTTATACTCGATGTTAAAACACCGCTCCCCTCAGCTATTGTATTAGATACAAATGCATCGTCAGGCATTGGTATGGCAATATCTACTTTGTTTACTTTGTTTTCAAAAAAGTTAATTATAGTGCTTTTGATGGTGTTGTTTTCATCGCTATCTGACGCATCGTCTAAGATACTTGTAGGAACCGATTCCTCTAAGAAGTACCCATCCTGCTTCGGTATAAATGCAGCCTGAGAGAACGGTGCAACTAGGGAGTATTCATTGTCTTCAAACTTGTATCTGTAGCTAAATCTAGCAAACTTGTCAGATAAGAAGTTTTTATCACCCGTGAAGTCTGGGTTGTAGTAAGGGTTTGCACCAATCGTAATTTGACTGTTAGGAGCAAACGATTGAGCTGGGTCTGAAACTGTAACATCACCAGGTGATGGTGAATCAATAGCTGTAACCGTTACCCCATCAGCAACGGTAATTAGTGGTAAACCAGTGGCTACATCAATTGAAGTTATAGTGGCCCCAATGTAGTTGTTATCTGGCATAAGTCCCCCAGCTATAGTAAAATAACCAACAGTTGGAGACCCACCAAATAAATTGAATGTTATAAATGGCAGTGGTAGATTCTCACTAACCACATCCCACATGGATGGTGTCCTAGCAAAGTCTTGTCTGCTAATGGTAAAGGTGGCATTCCCATCAACAGATCCACCAAATAATGCATTAAGGCCTGCCGCTGTAATTGTTATCTTGTCACCTACCACATAGTCAGTACTACCATTAGTTACAAACATTGACCCAACATACACCGTTCCTAATGTGCCAGATGAAAATAATGTCACATTACCAATCAATGGTCCACCACCCCCATCGGTAGTAACACCAGGTGTCACACCAACTGTAAAAGTCGCTGCTGAAGGACCAAATGGAAGACCAGTAATAACAACTGGGCTATCTATCGGTATAATAGTTCCAATAGCTATACTACCGTCACCATTTAGTGTGCTTAAGGA
>Ga0208643_1000960_pt1 | contig 17403 bp, 24 predicted proteins | sample VirMetDEL_Nov_12_FD_184516 | JGI IMG/M metagenome (GOLD analysis project Ga0208643, IMG submission 184516) | Aqueous microbial communities from the Delaware River and Bay under freshwater to marine salinity gradient to study organic matter... | ecosystem: Environmental > Aquatic > Marine >... | reverse complement strand
TCACCACCCAGGGTGATCGTCCACTCTTTGACCGCTTTGATGACCTGCTCCAGCTGGTTCATCTCAAGCTCCGCAGAGGTCAGGATCGACTTCCCGGTCTTGGCGATACGGGCCATCCGACGGTCCTGCTGCTCACGGGCAACGTTCCGGTAGACAGAGCTCTCTGCGCCGTAGACGGTGACGGTCATCTCAGTGCCGTCGTCGTTGGTCAGGGTCTGACCCGTGCTCGGGTGATAGAGCGAGATGACGGCGGTGTCAGCGGACGAGCCGATGTTTGCGATATCCATTATGTTCTCTCCTGCCGGGTTGTCGGGTTGTCAAAGGGGGAGGCCCGACTCCTCCCCCCAGGGGTGCTTAGCACCAGCTCCTCCCCATGTAGTCACCTACACGGAGAAGTCAAGGTCACGGATTAAGGTTCCGTGAGATTACAATCGGAGACGCTTCGACCGCCTCGTACAGGGCCACGATAGGGATCGTGACAAACCGGCTCTGCGGGTTGGCGACCGGGACAGCAGCCCCGTTCAGCTTGATCCGCGGGAGGGTGACGGTGTAGAGCGCGCTGCCGGTCGGGTTCGAGAGCTGGACAGAGAGGAAGCCCTCGGTCTCGTTCAGGAACTTGTTGATCAGAGCTGCGTCCCTGTAGTAGGCCACCAGGTTGCCGGTCACAACGGCGTTGCCGAACTCGATCCCGAAGGCGTCCTTGGAGCCGATCTCGAACAGGGGCGACAGGCTGTTGGCGACGTTCAGCTCGAGGCTGGAAACACGACCCAGGGGGCCGCTCTCGTCGGACAGGATACCCGAGAAGCTGTCGAACGGTTCGTCCGAGGTGTGGGGTGTGTTGGAGCCGTCGCCGCTCGTGGCACCGCTCTGCTCACCGCCGGTACCCACCATCGAGAGGGTCATCCGGACCATGGCGTTCGGGGCGATCGACATAGCCAGGGTGTTCACAGCCATACCCCGGATGAGGCGGAACTGTGAGATGTCCTCAGCCGCATCCTCGAAGGAGAACGACTTAACCGTGGTGCCGATCTTGAGGGTGTCGATGCCGGCGCCCCCACCGTCGACTTCCCAGTCGGACAAGAAGGCGGAAGCCAGGAGGTCGTCGTAGTCCACCTCGCGGAAAGAGGTCACAATGTCGCCGCCGGCGCGTACGTTACCGTGGCGGTCAACACGCTGCATCCGGTCGCCGAGGATGTCGTCACCCTCAACACGGTCTTTGCTGATATCCAGCGATTGCGTCGCGTACGGAATGTTCTTGAGTTTGAAGCCCGGTGCGGGCGTAACGCCAACCTCGGTCTCTTCCACGTAGGAGAGACGGGTGCGGGCGCCTTGCGAAGTCTGCGTCATGTTCTGTTTCCTCTAAAGCTGTACCAGCCGATGTTGAGCGGGAGCACGTTGCACCCACGGTCCTCGTAGGCCTCACCGGCCTCAGAGTATTCGATACGGACCACAGCGAAGTCATCTCCGTCTATGTCCTGCAGCATATCACTGGGTCGGTACCTGTCAAGGACTAACCCGGCGATCTCCTCGGCCCCACCTACCCCGTCGTGGAGGGGTGAGTAGACCAGGACCTGGAAGATCCCGTCATACCGCTCCATAGGGTTGGGACCGACGTCTACAGCCCTCTTTGAGAGCGGGATAAAGTTCGGTTCCACGTGAGCGGCACCGATCAGGTTTTCCGTGCTCGTATTCTCCCAGAATATATAGGGGATCTGAGCCGTTGTTTCAAGCCTAACCTCGAGGGCCCGGCGAATGCGTCTGTAATCGTTCATCAACTTTTCCCTCTAACCTCAGAAGCGGCCTGCTCCGCGAACTGGGACATCTGCTGGTACGTGGACCGGATCAGCCCGCGGCGGTCGTCCACCTTAGCGGGGTAGTAGAAATCGTTGTGCGGGGCGCGTGCGGTGTTGACGATGTAGACCGGCTTGCCGGCTTGGACCTTGATCCCGATCAGGCCGCTGAACTGCCCCTGCATAGCCCCGGTGGGAGCGCTGAGTGCCATCCGGCTGACGTTGGTGCTCATCCGCGACCGAGAGTCCCCGAACCCGCCCTTCGGTTTTTTCTTCGGCTGGGAGAAGTACTTGTTCCCCGCGGCCGCCCGAGAAGCCGACGTGGTTATGTTCCAGGAGCCCTTCATCCGACCCGTCTGAACGGGGGTGATCGAGCTGAGGTGGTCACCTACCTTTTGCAGGAACCGGTAGGCGAACTCATCGACACGTCCTTTGACCCGATCCGACAGGTCGTTATAATCCGTCGTCATCCGTTACCCCCGCAGTAAAGGATCCAACCGAGGAAGACCCCGGACATGACCAGATCCTTCTTCTTCAGGACAACCGCCGTCCCGTCAAGGCCATCGATGTGGTCTCCCTTTTGGGGTTCCACGGCGCAGAGCTCGGCAGAGACGAGCAGCTTCCGGGTCGCCCGCGCGTCAGCGGTCCCGGAGACGATCTCGTCCATGTAGTCGGTCACAGAGGCCCGTGTGGGCGTCTCCGTGGGTGTCGGGCGGGTGACCCTACCTGTGGCGGTGTCATAGGTCCCAGGGGCCCGGGAAACGAGCGTGATGTCGGTCCCCGTGTTCTGGATCAAGTCACGGACCCCACGACGGAGGCTTGCGGCGTTCACTTCCGAACCCCCCCGCTGGGAGGTGCGTCGAACTGGTTGTCCCAGAACCCCGGAGCCCGGTCAGTGTTCTCCCGGACAGTCTCCATCTCGCTGACAGAGACCCCGCCGGCGGCCAGCCCCAGGGTGATCCGGGACGAGACCTTGTTCGCCTGTACGTCCAGGGCGTCCGCCAGCTTGAGGTACCGCTCCGTAGGGGAGTCGGTCTTCTGAGAGACGTCATCGAACTTTGTCTCGGTCACGGACCGGGAGAGCTTCCCGGCGATGGTGCGCGCTGCGATAGCGGCCGCCTTGTAGATGTTGTCGTCCTGGGTCAGGAAGAACGTAATCTCCTCGTCCTGGAGCAGAGCGTCCGTGACGTCAGTGTCCCCAACGAGCAGACGGATCTGATCGATCGGGTTATTAATCGGGTCGTTCGTGTACGTCGCGGTCATGTCGAGCTCCTTTCAGGAAGATGTAGCGCAGCTGAAGGAGGAAATCAATCCTCCCCCAGGACCCCTTTGGCAAGGGTTGTTGCCTCCTGGAACAAGGCTGCCGAGAGGATCGGCCTGCTCGGGACCACGACGAAGGGGAACACCCGGGTCGGTGTCTCAGCGTCGCCCACAACGAGGCAGCGGACACCGCTCTCAGTCGTCTGATCCAGGAGGACCACACCGGGGATCCGGCGTTGCTCAAGAACCTCAGCTGAGGGAATGGTCAAGTACTGGTCACCGCGGATCAGGCGGGGGGTGGTCACACGAGTCTCTCTCATTATACGATCCTTTCCTGCGTAAACCCGAAGGCCTGCATTGTGTCAACAAGCTGTTGAACCTTCGCCTCGAGTTCGACGATGTACTCCAGCAACTCCTGAACGGTGGGGGCCGCCGCGTCGGCGATCGTCAGGGAGCCATCCGGTGTGGGGAGAGTTCCGGCGGTAACCGTCTTCGTGACGTTCTCCACAGCGTCCGGCTGTGCTGCGGGAGGGTCGACAGCGAATACGCCGAAGCTGTTTTGGAGGGCAAGGGTGTAGTTGCTCTCAATCACGCCCAGCTGGTTGATCGCCTCAAAGTAGTACTGGTCGACACCATCGCTCCAGCTGTAGTAGAGGCTGTTCGCCCCCGCCTCAAACGTAACGTTGTCAGACCCTGACACACCGGCAAAGCTCAGGCCACCAGCAGCCGCCTCGAAACTGAACAGCTCCCCAGTTCCAAAATTCCCCCCGAAGGTCGTAAACGTCGACACCGAGATCTCCAAGGCATGCTGGTCCCCGGTGGATTGTGTGTTTGCGCTGATGATCCCGGAAGAGTACGAGTTCTCCACAACGGAGAAGGAGTCCCCATCAGAGAGGGCCGCAACGAACCCGAAGGACGGGAGAAGCTCGATGACCGCCATCTCCCCAACCCCTGGTGTCACGTACTCGACGTTCTCAAGATCGTTCAAGGTGGCCTGACGGTCGGACCAGCGCTCTAGGAATTCATCCCAAACGAGGAACGCGTTCTCGGCAGGCTGGGTCGAAATCTCGACGTTGTGAAGGTCGTTCAGCCGGTTGCCAGTCTCGACCCGGACCGCCAAGGTCCCGACGTTTTGGTGAGAGTTGATGACGATAGCGAGGGGCACCTTCAGGTTCGGCGCAGCCGGTTCTGTTGCGGTAAGACCACCGGGCACCGCAGGGTCCAGCCAAAGGACATCACCGTCGCTGAACGTGGAGGTATCTACACCCCGGACTTTCCCGAAGTGAGTCACGTATCCGAAGCCGGTCTGATCAAGCACCTCGTCCTCGGTAAGGATGTCCTCGGTTGTTACCCCCAGGATCATCTTGGCCTGGATCACCTGTGGGTCGTTCCCGATGGCCGGCTCAACCAGGATGTTGCCCGAGTTGCCGTTCGTGCCAACGGCCATGACGACAGTTCCGTTCGGGATTGTCGACCCGGACTGGTTCTTGACCCGGTACATGATCTCCTGACCGGTCTGAAGGACTATATCCCCACCGTTCAGGCCGATGTCGATCGTGCCGTCAGTAGCGTTCCACGCCATCTGTCCTTCCGTGAGGGGGTCCGGAGACTCCCCCAGGGTGAGGGTGAGGAGGGAGGCCTCAGTGTCCGGCTGGACCGCGGAGATGCCTTTTGTGACCCCGTCGTCGATCTCAGCGCCGGTGTGGATGGATTGGTAAACAGCCATGTTACTTCCTCAAAAGGTTTTGCGTCAGGTTACCCACCCGGGGTGAACACAGTGACGAGAGGCCACGCGACCGGGTTAGTGGGGATGGCCTGAGGTGTCAGGATACCGTCTGAGAGCGAGTAGAGGTACAGGTAGGGGGCAGAGAACGTGGGCAAAGCCACCCAACTCCCATCCGGGGAAAACGTCACAGAGCGTGAGGCGTCAGCCGGGAAGGTGACACCTAAACTTGCGACGGTAGCTGAATCAGGTCCTGCTGAGACGTCGAGGACGACGGCAGGGTTAGCCCCGATCCCGAGGAGCGAGCCATCAGGGGAAAGTGTCAGCCCGTAGATCGGGTTTCCAGGAGCGTTTGGTACTGCACGCAGGTTGGAGAGGGTCCCCACAGTCGCGTCAAAGTCAAAGACCTTTACCCCGAGGTCGTGGATATACAGGTGGTCTCCACTGGCAGAGAACACAAGGTTCGCTCCGTCCCCAGACAGCCCAGGGAGGGTCCTGACGCCCACCGGGGTACCGCTCTGCAGGTCGTACACGATGATACCGCTGAGGTTATCCGCGACAACGGCGAACCGCCCATCCGGGTGGAACGCGATGGTTTCCCCGTCATCTGCCGGCGCGTCACCGGAGTACGGGCGGTACGTTGGAACCCCCGCCACAATCTCGTAGAAGGCCACAAACGGGGCGGTCCGGGTGACAACCCCACACCAGGTACCATCCGGAGAGGCAGCGGTCACACCAGTAGGACTGCCGGGGGCAGCTGCGTTCGGAAGGGAGTACGAGGCTTGCGATACAGAAACAACTCCGTCCGCTTCCTCCAGGAAAACAGGGTTCTCGCCTGAATCGTTTGTCCCGACAATAGCGAGGGTGTCTGAGACCCATGTAGCTCCAATCCCGACCCCGGTGAAAAGCCCGGAGTAGCTGTCATACGCGGCGGAGTTTAACAGGTCGTACGTCAACAACTTAGGCTCAGCCGCAGCGAAGGAAAGAAGGAGACGAGATGGGGTCGCAAAAGACAACGTGAACGCAGACACTGCCGAGCTCAGAGACACCCCATCAGAGGCCACGAATGTGAGCGAGAACTCCCCAGGGGTCTGTCCGGAGACAGCCGCCGGGTCCGCGGTGAGCGTGAACGTACCGCCGTCCTGGGACACGTCAGCCACACCCGCGATAGCTCCTGCGGAGACCTGGTAGGTCCAGGAGACCGGCAACCCTTCAGGATCAGCGGCAACGAGGGAGAGGACGAGCGGAGAGCCGTCATTGGGCAGCTCGTAGTCCGCATCCGGCCCCTCTACGATAGACGGAGCCAGGTTAACGGTCGCGATCTTGTACCAGCCGTTGTCCGTCCGGAGGTAGAGTGCACCCTCCCCCTGAAGGTTCGTCTCCACATGAGCCAGGGTCCCGTCAGAGACCCCAGTAAGCGGGAGGTCCGCCATGGTCGTATATTTCTTAACACCAGCCCCGAAAGAGCCGCCGAATCCGCTGAACATGTCAGACCTCCATCATTTACTTGAGTGGGGTGAGGAGCACAGAACCGGCCCCCTCAACACCCTTTGCGTGTACCTTGTCGCCGACCCCAACAAGGAAGTAGGCCGCACCGCCAGCTGGGACAAGGAAGGAACCGGCAAGGTCCCCGGCAGCCCCGGTAGGTGCAATACGAAGGTAGGCGCTCTCGGTCAGGCTTACAAGGTAGGCCCCTGCCGGCAACGCCGCGGTGGACACAGACACAGTCTGATCGAAGGGGAGGCGGACTGCCCCCTCTGTGTTAAGGGCGGGGATCGAAAGGACGTCCCCGTACTGGTTGATGGCGCTGAGGGTCATTCTGAGATCTCCTCCTCGGAGGTTTCACGGCGTGCGTTGAGATCAGCCTCAAGCTCATCCTCTGACATCCGGTCCCGCTTCATCAGAACTGCGTCTTCGGTGGCCAGGCGCTGGCGGTTCTCGTGGATCAGCTCGATCTGGCGATCCTTCGAATTCGTGGTATCTGCACCCTCAGCCCGTGCCATCTTCTGAAGCTCGAGCATGGGGACTGACAGGAGTTCCTCGCGGAGTACGTCCAGAGACGTCTTCTCGGCCACGACCTCTTTCTGGTAGAGGTAGCCCTGGTCGAACATGTGCATCACGCGAGCTTCCGGAACCCCGTAGCCCTTCCAGTCGAAGTGGTCACCGCGAGCGAACCGACGGTTGCGGCCCGTGAACGGGATCTTGACGAAGGTGGGGTGGTTCAGTTGGAATGGCAGTCGGGTTTTCATCTTTCAGCTCCTATTAGGAAGAAAGGGGGCCCGGAGGCCCCCTCAATGGTGATCCTCAGGATCAGACGATCTCGTTGAAGAAGTACCCGAGATCCGCGCCGGTGACCTTCTGGTCGTAGGCCAGCTGAACCTCGATCATCTCAGCGATGTCGTCGACTGCCAGCCAGTCGCCCGTGAAGGAGCGAACCTCAACACCGGTACCGGACGCGTTGTCCAGCTCGTTCCAGGTGAAGGTGTAGCCAGCGGAGGGCTGCATCAGGCCAGGAGCCGGAGCAACGTACAGGAGCAGCGCGTGGTTGCCGCCGATGAAGTCCAGGTCCTCTTCGAGGCCGTCAGCCGCGTTGTCCACGACAGCTTCCATGATGTGGAGCTTTGAAACCCCGAACATGGATGCGATGAACTGGTCGGTAACGTCCGCAGGGTTCGACGTGGTCGCCCCACCGTTCACACGGGACAGGAAGTCAGGGTGGTTGACCAGGATGTCGCGGGTGCGCTTACCCAGGAGCATCGTGTTCGCCTTGAGCCCGCCGGACTGGAGCATGAACGCCTGGTGAGCGTCTGTCACGTCCTTGATCGGCGTGGAGGCCAGGTAGTCTGACCACTTGATGGTCTCACCGGCACCCGGGTTTGCAGCAACACCGTCGACTTCCGTCGCCCAGATGTTGGTGTCGAAGAAGGTCTCTGCGAACCGGACCTCACGGTCGATCAGCATGCGCTGTGTCAGCATCGCGGAACCACCGGAACGGATGTCCAGGGCAGTGTCCTCGTTTGCCAGCTCGCGGAAGCTGAAGTCGGTGTTCAGAGAGTAGACTTCGGCGAAGAAGTTGTCCTCCGACAGGGTCATGCCCACACGCCGGCTGCGAGTACGCTCAGAACGCTTCGTGTCGACGCGCTTGTTGAACGACGCCCGATCGTACTTGTAGTACTTGTCGGACTGGTTGGAGACGGGCACGTTCGGGAAGACGTCCGCAGCGATAAAGCTGGCAGTCGACTGCAGATACGCGATCGTCAGGTTAGTGAGCGGCTTGTCGGTGTGTACACCACGTGCCGTCAGGAAGGACTTGTTGATGGTCATCTCAGATTCCTCGATCTCAGGTGTTCAATTAAGCGGCCGGAACGGCGTTACCGCCACGGTCAATGTCGACGGACACGATCTGTCCAGCTACGGCGGCCTGACGGGCGTACCCGGCAACGATGTCACCCTCAGCAGCGGCTACAGCAGCGCCGTCCGCGTCAGATGCGACAGCAGCGCCTGCGGTGATCACACCAGCGGACACAACCTGCACAACACCGTCATAGGCCACGGTAACGGCCTGGTCAGCGGCTCCGCCAACGATCAGAACACCGATGGTTGCGACACCGGCCCCTGCTACATCCACATTCGCGCCAGACCGAGCGACAAAGCGCTGGGCCGATGCGGAGAGGTCTGCGTCCGCAATATAGCTGCGGGTCTTCATGTTTTCAGTGAACGAAGTCATCTGAGTTTACTCCTTGTCGATCTGCTTCAGAAGGGCCTTGCCCTCAGCGGTTTTAACGATAGCGGCGTAAGCCTTGTAGAACGACAACTCGTTCGCCTTAGCAAATGCGTCCACCATCTTGTTCAGGGCTGCCTCGGGATCCGACTTGTCGTCAGCTGCCGGGGACTTACCCTCTTCGCCGTAGGCTTTGGCCATCGCGTGGTCCGCAGCTTTCAGGCTCTCCATGACGCTCTTCCGGATGTCCTCTGACAGTCCTTCGAGAGACTTGAGCAATGCGCCACGCTCGTCAAGCGTGCCTTTCAGGTTCGGGAAGGTGTCGCCAGCGCGCTTGCGCAGGTCTTCCTGAGCCTTGTCTTCCGCGGCTTTCCGGAGCTCTGCGTCCTTCGCCTCGAGAGACTTCAGGATGACAGCAGGGACAGCCGACTTGGCGATACGTTCGCCCTCAACCTCGATATACTCTTCTGCAGCGGACTTTTCAAGTGCGCCGTCTTCGAACGTGTATCCGAGAGCGGACACGGCTTCAGAAAGAGTGTCGTAGGACTTCTGGAGGTCATCCATGTCCTCTTTCATCTTCGCCATCTCGTCTTTATCCTCGGACATCTCGTCAGGTTTGTCTTCCGACTTCTCCATGTCCTCAGTCTTCAGCTCTTTCTCGAGCTCTTCCGTAATGTCTTCCTTCATTGGTCCACCTGTTTTGAAGAGGGCTACACGCGCCTCAGGGTTTGCAGGATCCCGAACGAGAGAAACCTCGTCGAGGTCGAGTGATGCGATAAGTTTGGTCAATCTCCCAACTCCATCAGTGCGCCTTGACCCCCGAACGAGAACGCAGGAAACTCCCCTGCCTTCACCATCGCCCAGACGTCGTCATTGTAGATCTTCATTCCGATGATCCAGCCCTCACGGTCACAAGAGATCCCCAGCGCTTTGAAGATCTCCTCAGTTACCGGGAGGGAGTGAACGACAGCACCTATAGTGTCGCCGTAATGTTCAGTCTTAGCCGCCCGGAGGCTTTTCTCCATGAAGGCGGTCGCGGCCTTGAGCATCGTGTCGGAGGTGATGACGTGACCATGACGATCGACAACGTATTCGCCGTTGACCTTCGTGACAGACGCCCAACCCCAGACGATCCTCTGCTCGTCATCGACGCGGAAGATCTCTCCGTCCAGGTTTGATTTCGTCAGTTCAGACACAGAAACGTCCTTGTCCCACATGCGGCACGACCAGTACGCGGCCGAGGTCTTATCTTTCTGGGTGTCACAGCTGTGACGGGCCCTGAAGTTGGCTCTGGCCTTCGGGTCGTCCCGCCGGATCTCCATATCGGGATCCCCGAACGTCACCTTCTTGACCTTTTCACCGTCTTTAACATAGACCCCAAACTTCTTTGAGGCCCCCGGTTCGAGCCGGAACGGCTTGTCGAGTGCAACTTCTCGTCCTTGATACGCTGCCTTCGCGATCTTTTCAACCCCAACTGCGGAATATGCGGACGCAAACGCGCGAGACTCGTCTTTCGTTTGGGTGAAGACCTCGTTAAACACAGCGCGGAACTGCTCCAGCTTCTCAGCGGGAACCTTTTCCTTCACCGTTTCCGGTAGGTCTGCGATGGTGGGGTATGGCATGCCAGTCTTTCTCGTTTGAGGGTAATATAGGGAGTCGCCGTGGGGTGTCAACCCCCCGGCTTTTCCTCATCGGCCTCAGGGGCGCTCACAGGGGCCTCAGGAGCCCCTTCTACCTCTTTGGGTGGGGTGGGTGCCGTGGGAGGCGTCTCGGGCGTCCCTGGGGCCTCCTGTGGCGTCTCCTGCCGGAGTTCCATCTTTACCTTCGGGAGGCCGGCGGCCCGGAGCAGGTCATCCACGATGTGGGGCTGGTCAGAGACCGAGATACCCGCCTGGTTCAGGTTCCGGAGGAAGCCCGAGATCTCGCGGAGGTCGTGCGGAGCAACGTCACCAGCCTTCAGGGTCGGCATCAGGTCGAAGTCGAGACCGTTCAGCTCCCAGAGGACCGGGAGCAGCTGCTTGTTCAGCGTGGCCACGATCGTCCCCATGTACCCTTCGAGGGCCAGGAGGAAGATGTCCGTCTTCGACTTTGACAGAGCGAATGAGCCCTGTGCTCCGGAACCCAGCATCAGGAACTCGGCCAGGACCGTCCGGGCGATGTCCGTCTGATACCCCTGGACCACCGGCCGTGTGTCGATCGCACGGGAACCCTGAGACGCGATCAGCTCAACGTCGAGCATCTTCACGCTTGAGACCTTCCCCTCGGCGTCCGTGTACGTGTCGGATGGGAGCAGGAGGTAGCCCTGGTCGTTGAACCGGACGTCCCGCAGGATCTTCTCCATCGACGCGCGAAGCGCCTTCTGATCGTTCGTGGCGTTCGGGGACAGGTACTCCGCCGGCATCCGGCCGACAGGCATCCCGGTGAGCTCCCGCTCGATCCCGATCGCTTCCACGCGCTGCATGGAGTTCAGATACGTGTACGGAACGTAGGCGTTCCGGAGGACAGACCGGCCTGCCGGCTCGTTGTTCACGGTCGTGGTCCGGAAGTGGAGGCTCTTCGCCTTCGGGATAAAGATCCGACCCGCGCCGATAGTACCCTCCTGCCACATGCCTTCGATGTCGCCATGGTCTGTGACCTGGAACCATTCGGTTGTCCACTGAGCCCGAGGAGCCAGCTTCCGCACGCCGATCCGGCCGTCCGTGTACCGGGACCGGAACTTCTGAGAGGAGGTCTTCATGCCGTCACGGCGTTTGTAAACAACCTCGAACCAGCTCCAACCGTACTCGAGGAAGGTCAGGACCTCGGCGATGAAGTCCTCAACGCTGTGATCCATGTCCTTGATGATGCTCTCGACGAACTCTGCCTCGCGTTTCGCCGCGGGGGTGTCATCCGCCGGCACCACGTCAATGGCGGTGTTCCGGAGGGTTTGTTTCATGGCGTGCAGTGCGGCGCCGATGATAGGATCGTTGTCAGCCATCTCCCGGAACTTTCGAACCGCGCGTCGACCGCGGAGCTCCGGCAGGAACTCATCCTGGAGGAAAGACCCTTTGTTGCGGGTGTTCACCCCGCCGACACCCATCTCTTTGAGGGCCGTGCCCTGGGTCAGCAATTTCGTCATTTCAGTTCCTCTTCCTTCTCAAGGGACTTCGCGTCCTTGTACCCCAGAGACATGACAGGTCGGTGCGACCCGCCCAGCTTCAGTTCAGTAATCGCCCAGACCATCGCGTCGAGACGGTCCGGTGAGGCCATGCCCGAAAGCGGCTCCCACTCAACCATCTGCTCCTCAAGGTCAATCAGACCTTTCACATGACACACCTTGCCCTGCTCGTAAAGGGCTGAGACGGGTTCCGCTCGGGCGGCCTTCCCGCGGGAGGCGTGGACAAGCTTGATCGGCAGGTCCGGTTCGATCGTGTTCAGAGTGTATTTCACCAGATCCCCGCCCTGGTTCTTCTCAGCGACAACCCGGTCCGCACCCCAGCGGTGGAACGCGTCCACAGCCTTCGTCGCCCACTCCTGAGGGGAGTACCGGCCGGAGATGTCCTCGAGGACGTAGGCCTTGTCATCAGTCCCCAGAGCCGCGGTGACGATCCCGGTGTGGTCTGACGTCTTGTTCGTTGAGACAGCTGGATCGACAGCAACGACAATCCGAAGGAAGTCTACCTCCGGATCCGTTTCCAGCCGACAGGCGTCGAGGAGCGCGTGATTCCACAATGCCCCCTGAGCCTCCGACAGGATGCTGGCGTAGAGCTCCTGCTGACCCAGCCGAGTGCCCTCGTACTTGTCCTTCATCTTCTGAAGGTAGGAGGGAGCCAGGTTCTCGGCGTTGTCGTACGTGGACCCGGTCGAGATGATCGTGGTGCTCTCCGCCATGATGTCCTTCAGGAGCTTCCTCGGCTTCGGTGTCGTGGACACAAAGATCTGAGGGTGCTTGCCAAGGCGGAGGCCGAACATGAGCATGTCCCAGGTTCCCTGGTCATCCTTCCAGGCGCAGAGCTCGTCAGCCCAGGCTGCGTCGAACTGAGGACCACGGAGACGCTCAGGCTCCTCGGCGGAGTACATCTTCGCGATCGCTCCGTTCGCCCAGGTCAGCTGGCGCTTCGAGGGCTCGTACTTGGGCTTCCCCATGAGGTTGCCCTTGTCATCCTTGTCCTTGTCCCAACAGACAGCCAGGATCCCGGATTCACCCTCGACGAGAACGTCCCTGCAGTCAGCCGCCGTCGGAGCCAGGAGGGCGATCCGCTTCTTCCCGCTCTTGACCTGCGCCCGGACCCACTCGGATCCGGAACGGGTCTTGCCCGCCCCACGTCCCGCCAGGAACATGAAACAGAACCAGGAGGTGGAGGCCGGCGGGAGCTGGTTCTCTCTCGCGAAGAAAGACCACGTATGCATGAGCTCGTCAGCCCTGGCCGGCCCCAGCTTCCGCAGGATCTTCCCCTGCTGCCATTTCGGGAGAGCCCGAAGGTCTGAGATGTGGGCCAGAGGTTGCGTCATTCCTTGTCAGAGCTCTCGTCTTCACCCATCTCAAGGCCGAGCATCTGCGCGAGCATGTCCACGGCGGAACCGTTCTGATCCACCTCAATCGGACCACCATCCGGGCCTGACAGCTCGGTGACGTTCTTCTTGTTCCACTCAGGAGAGGTCTCGAGGTAGAACTTTGCGGCCTGGAAGTCGTTGTTGCCGATCAAACTCATGATCACAGACGAGGCTGCTTGTTGTCCCAGGGCCCGGCCCTCGGCAAGCTCTTTCGCGTAGTAACGGGAGGCTGTCTTAGGGGGGAGCCCGATGACGTCAGCAATCGATGCGATCGACATCTTGAGGGCAGCCATGCTGCGGACCTTCTCGGCCGTGGCTTTCGTGTAGCGGTACTTGCGGGGGCGACCCATCGGTGAGTTCCTTCAGTTTGAATTAACGAGATCGTAACGCCCCAGGCGGGTCAAATCAAGGTCACCTACGGTGAGGGTACCCTTAGAGGCCCCCGGTGTCGGGGACCCGGCCGGGATCCAAGGACAGACCTCAGGACACCAAATACCTCAGGCGCCGCAGGCGATAAATCAATCTCGTTGATGAGGACAAAAAGTCTCAGAGCCTCCTCATGCGGCACCTAATTAGGTACCTCTTTAGGTTCAGGAGGTTTGTAAGAGACAAGGTTGATTACGCTAACGCCTTACCAGTAAATCTTTACTGTACCGGCTTACCGACCCCCCTTACCCCCCACCATTTAGGGATGATCACGATTTTGTCAAGGGGTGTGATTTGAACATTTTTAGAAAGTGTGTCCCGTATGTCACACCTTTTTTAGAATCCGACCATGGAACCCCTCCACGTAGGGGTCCGCCCAGGGACCCGCACCCAGGGACCCGCACCCCGGCATCCGCGTGAGGAGCGCAAAAGGGGACCCGTGGCGTGCGTATGAATCTCAAAAGTTTGCTCAAATGAAATCGATTTTGAAAATTCTGTTGCAGGTTTACCACAGTTAGTGCCTAACATGGGTCAATACTCTGGTTTTTCTTGTGGATATTTAGGTGGTTTCTTACCCACCGTTTGATTACCCGGCACGATTCTGAGGGGCCCCATACCCTGAGGGGGGTCCTAGTGTGGGCGCGTAGCGCCGAATTCTTCCGAATCGGGTGAATCGAGCTACCTCCGGAGGAAAAATTTTTTTGGATACGCTGGATGCGTGGCGGGTCGCTACATCCGGATCCGGTCGACGGGGTCGCAAGCGGGTTGGCTCGGGCGGGGTCGCAAGCGGGTCGCTACATCCGGATCCGGTCGACGGGGTCGCAAGCGGGTTGGCTCGGGCGGGGTCGCAAGCGGGTCGCTACATCCGGATCCGTTCTGTTTTTCCGCGCGTGTCGAGGGGCGGGGCCGCGTTTGGGGTTCTCGGACAGTATCCCCCCGGTCGGGCGCTCGGGCTCGGTTCCTCGTTCCTGTCCTCCTGTCCTCCCTGTCGCGACGGGGTTCTCGGTCGGGGCCGGAATCAATAAAGCCCCCCGGTTTCCCGGAGGGCTCTTTTTGGTCTCTTATTCGGTCGGGCTTATCCGTGTCCGACCAAACAGTAGATCCGAACAATACGGCGGGCGGCGAGGGTCGCGGCCTCCTTGGCGGCCTCGGCGGTCGGGGTCGAGTAGCGACCGAGGCATACCGCGCGACCGGGGTTCTGGTCGTGAATAGAGATCCGGAGGCCGTCGGGCTGTGCCCCGGCGTCGAGGCCTCCGGCCCGGATGTCGACGGTTCCGGGCTTGCTCCCTTTGATCCACACCTCGGCGCGGGCGCCGCGCGGGGTTCCGTCGGGGTTTGTCATGATGTTGTCGCAAGCGTTGCGCGCCTCGACGGCGGTCGTTACGGGGCGCGGGTTGCGGGGGGTCGGGGTCGGGCTCATATCTTAGTCTCCTTAGAATTCGAGGTCGAGGCTGTCGTCGTCGAGGTCGAGGTCGACGGGCTTATAGTCGGGCCTTGCCCGCTCGAGGGCGGCGCGGACGATGTGGACGGGGAGTCCGGCCTCCTCGGCAAGATCCTCCGGCCAAGCATGCGGGTTCGACCGGGCGGCCGCATCGAGCTGTGCGAGCGACCATGGGCGGAGGCGGTCGAGGTTCCGCTCGAGTTCCTCCTTGCGGGCGCGCTCGGCGGCGCGGCGCTTGCGTTCGGCGTTGTTGTCCTTGATCCCGTCGGCGGCGCGGCGGGCGGCGAAAATAGCGAGCATGTTTTTTCTCCTTAGTATGCTGTCGGGGTGTGCCCTCCGGTCGACCCGGAGGGCGGTTCTTTTAGAGGTCGAGGGCCTTTGCGCGGGCGGCGGCGGCGGCAAAAATCTTAGGCGCCTCCTCATATGCGTCGAGGGGTTCGAGGTCGCCCGTCTCGAGCTTGCGGGCGCGGTTCTGACAGGCCGTCGCAAACCGGTCGAGTTCCTCCGGGCTCATGATCCGGGCGACGCCGCGGGCGACGTCGACGAGGGCGCGCTTGCGGTCGGCCTCGAGGCCCCCGTCGAGGTTCGGCTTGCGACCGGTCGGGCTGTCCTCTCCGGCCTCCTCGGCGGGCTTGCGGGTCGCGACGTCGGCCCCGTAAATTGCGGCGTTGATCCACTCGGCGAGGGCGGGCTTGGACAGGCGCGGGCTTGCGTTCTGATATCCGTCGGTCGTGTCCGCGACGAATACGAGGCCGGCCTCGGAGGACAGCCCAAACTTGCGGTTCGTGATACTCTCGAGAATGTCGAGGCGGGCCCGGAGGGCGGCGAGGGTCGTGTTATTACGCATGTTTTTTCTCCTTAGCATGCTGTCGGGGTGTGCCCTCCGGGTCGACCCGGAGGGCGGTTCTGTTAGCGGATGTTCGACGGATAAAGCGGGTCGCAATAGGCCCCGGCCTCCTCGAGGGCGCTCGAGACCCGACGAACCTCGACCCGGCGGCGCTCGACCCGTTCCTCCTCCTGTCTTGCGAGGGCGAGGTAAGAGTAGGTCGCGGCAAGATGTGCGAGCGGGCGCGGGATTCCGTCGGCGCGTTCGGCGTGAAACCGGTAGTCGTCGAGCGACCCGGCCCGGGCTCCGGCGGCGTAGACCCGGTCGCAAACCGCGGCGAGAACCTCCTCCGGATAGAACCGCTCGGAGGGGGTCGAATAGAGCTGACAGGCGGGCTCGAGCGCCTTGTCGACGGATGCGAGGGCGCGGGCGAGGTAGGTTGTGGAACGCATGTTTTTTCTCCTTAGCATGCTGTCGGGGTGTGCCCTCCGGTCGACCCGGAGGGCGGTTCTTTTAGCCCTGTTCGTAGGCGAGGCGGGCGACGTAGGCGAGGTTCTTGGCGGCCTCCTCGAACGTCTTGCCGGAGTAGTCGAGCGCGACGGCCTCGGCCTCCTCGAACGACCCCGCAACGAGGGCGAGGGCGAGGTAAGTCCCGACGAGGTAATCGACCGAACCGTTCTCATTCAAGCTTGCCGCGGTTGCGAACCGGCGTCCCATAGTCGCGAGGTCGGGGTCGGCCGCGGTCTGATACCGGACATGATCCCCGACGCGGCGGGCGTCGAGGGCCTTGGCGAGGGCGTTGCGGGTTCCCTCCTCGAACCGGGCGGCGCGGGTAGCGCTCCGGTCGAACCCGGCCTCGTCGAGGTCGTCGTCGTCGAGGTCGATCCCAATCCGGAACTCCTCGAGGAGAGTGTCCTCGTCGACCTCGTTGATACGGCGGGCGGCGGCGGGGCTCGTAAGGTAGGTATTGTTACGCATGTTTTTTCTCCTTAGCATGCTGTCGGGGTGTGCCCTCCGGGTCGACCCGGAGGGCGGTTCTTTTAGTCGAGTTCGTCGGACGTTGCGACGATCCACTCGAGCTTGCGCTCGGCGGCGGCGAGGTCGACCTCGAGGCCCTTGATAAAGGCCTGTGCGAGGCGGGTCGCGGCGCTCTTAGGGCCGGTTCCCTTTGCGGCCTCGTTAAAGGCCTCAATCTGTCCCTTGATCTTTTCGACCTGTGCCTCGGCGTCGATGCGGCGGTTCCGGTCGCGTGCCCGGCTAAGCATATGGGCGGCCTTTGCCTCCCTTGCGGCCTTTTCGGCGGCGAGGCGCTTGTTCTTGAAATATCCAAACATCTTTTGTTCTCCTTTTGATGTCGGTTTGTGTTGTCCCGGGTTCGACCCCGGGGGGCTGTCTTGCCTCCCCCCCTTTTGTGCAATTCTCGGCGCGGGCCTATGCGGGGTTCGGCGGGTTACAATGTCAAAGAGCGTTTTGGGCGGGGCCCGGTTCTTGCTTGCGCCCTCATGGCGTCTTCCTCTACAGACAGTTATAGAGTGTGTTCGGGAATCGCACAAGAGAAAAAACGCATTCGTGCGAACTTTTTTTTTGTCGACCGGTTCGCGCGGATGCGAGGCGCCCTAGTCCGGATCCGTCGGAGGCGCCCTAGGTCGGCCCTGTCGACCGGTTCGCGCGGATGCGAGGCGC
>Ga0208643_1000957_pt1 | contig 17459 bp, 17 predicted proteins | sample VirMetDEL_Nov_12_FD_184516 | JGI IMG/M metagenome (GOLD analysis project Ga0208643, IMG submission 184516) | Aqueous microbial communities from the Delaware River and Bay under freshwater to marine salinity gradient to study organic matter... | ecosystem: Environmental > Aquatic > Marine >... | reverse complement strand
AAGCATTAGCCGGAGCTTTAGGAATGAGTGCTGACCAATTAGCAGATAGCTTAGTAAACCAAGAAGCATTATCCACCCAGGCACAAGAAGATTTAGATAGAAAATCAGATGAGGTTCTAGCAAATGAGAAAATGCAATCTCTAACAGAAATGCAAACAAGAGCAATGACTAAATTATCTGAAGGAGTTCAATCTTTTGGTAAATATTTATTAGTAGCAGCAGCAGCCGCAGCAGCAGTTGCAATTGCAATGACATTTGGTGTTGCCTCTCTACCTATATTAGCAGGAATAGCACTTGCAGGAGCTGCTGTTGGGGGAATAGCATCAACAGTAGCAGATGGAGTTGCACCTCCAGGAAAAGGACCATTTACTATTACAGATAGATTTGGTGCAACTGATATTACGGCAGCAGGAGATGGTATTGCTGTTTCTCCAAATATCAATACACAAGGTGGAGCAGGAGGAAATGCTAATATGAGTGAAACAAATATGTTATTAAAACAAATTTTAAGTAAAGAAGGAACAGTTCAAATGGATAGTACTAATGTAGGTACTGCTTTTGCTGTAGGTTCTAGACAAATACAATAATATAATATTTATAATAAAACAATAACTATGGGACTTTTAGACAAATTACAAACACAAGGTGGTTCAAACTTATCTAATTTAAATGGGGTAACCCCTTCAACACCTGAATTTTCAACATCTACTTTACATGACACATATTCAGTAGATGGCACTCCAAGACTTAATGGTAAACCAGCACCATCTAATTTAGATTCTGCTGACCCAGTAAAGTACTTAGATAATTTACCTAGATAAATAAAATATGGGGCTTTTAGATTTAACAACAGACCTTAAATCATTAAGGTATGGACAAGACCGTATAGGTGGTGGTGATAGTAGAGAACCTTTTATTACCAAATCTATTGACAGTACTCCTGGAGATACTGGTGGTCCTGATTTTCTTTTAAGAGCAAACACTTTACAGCATGTAGGTGATGATTTATCTCGAATGGGTAAATTTATGATATCCCCTAAGGGATTACAATTTGCTGCTAAACAAAATATTTTATCTCGTACTTCTGTAAAAATACAATCAAGTTCAGATACATCCTTTAACCCTATAAACGATGGGGTATACCTCCCAACTTCTACTCTTGCTCAACTAGCAGTAGGATCTGCGGGTTCACATTTATTAAAACAAGGATTAAACCCCTTTAAAAATACCTCACAATCTGGTGCTAATACCGGTATTGGGTTATTAGATAATATATTAAATGCTGAACTTCCTTTAGAACAACCTATATATGTAAAACGAGTTAATAATTTACAATCCCCAGAAACAAATAGATTAGTAAATTTAGTTGGAGCTAAAATAGGAGTGGCACAAACCAATTCTAATAATTCCACTGATACTTTTTTAGGTTCTTTAACTGGAGGGGGTATAAAAGGATTTGGTGGTGGTTTACTTAATAATTTATTTGGTAAAAATAGTAACAGTGGGTTAGGAATAAATGATAACCAACAAGAAATACTAAGATATAATGGTGGCCCAGGCTCTATTTTAGGGGTAGGTCAAACCACTATAAGAAGAGCTACTAATACTCAACTATATGATAATGAAGAATTTAAAAAGGAATTTAAATTACTCAACTATAGTGGAATAGTTTCGGCTGCAGATTCTAAAGTAGGAAAATCAAAAGACCAAATATTACCTGATTTTAGGGCTTCATTAGACCCTGAAAAAGCAAATTCATTAATATCAACAACCTTAAATTATCAAAGTGGGGCAAATGGGAATTTTGAAGAAAGAGTTAATATTGGTAACCCTGGAAGAAGAAACAAAAACTTATCAAACTACAATATTGGAACTGGGACTGGTCCCTTAGATAAGTTAAATGCCCTTCCTCTTTACCAATCTACTAAGGTAATAAATGCTGGAAACAACATTAAAAATGATTTTATTAAATTTAGAATCGGAATATTAGATAATAATGCTAATAATCCTGAAGGATTAAAAAGGTATATTCATTTTAGAGCATTTATAGATTCATTTTCAGATAATTACTCAGCACAATGGGGTGAAGAAAAATTTATGGGTAGAGCTGAAAGCTTCTTTAGATATGGTGGTTTTAGTAGATCAATATCTATGGGGTGGACATTAGCAGCCCAATCCATTGATGAATTAATTCCTATGTACCAAAAATTAAATTATCTGGCTTCAAGTTTAGCCCCAGATTACAGTTCTAATGGTTACATGCAAGGAAATATTGCATATTTAACTTTTGGAGGTTATTGTTATGAACAACCTGGTATAATTACGGGTTTAAATTTATCCTACCCAAAAGAATCTCCATTTGAAATAGATATTGATAGTAAAACAGGAGCAAATGATGGGGGAAAAAAGACTAAAGAATTACCTATGATAATGACTGTAACAGGTTTTGAATTTAAACCCATACATAATTTTGTCCCAAGGATTCAACAAAATACATTTGAGGGTTTAACTGAAAATGGTTCTACCTTTGTATCCGCTTGGGGTGATGAAAGGTATATTGCCCTAAGGAATAAAAATGGAAACAATTATGATGGTAATAATGGTACTGAAACCTTTACTATACCCTCTTCAACGACTAATCAAGAAGGCACAGACTTAGTTGGTGATGTATTTACTAAAAAAGCAAAAGGAATAAATTAATATTATGGATAGATATTCAACTACAAATATATATGGGAAAAGGATTAAATATTATGGGACTACTAAATATCCCGTTGTACCTTATAGTTCAAATGATATTTATGTAGTTACTCAGGAAGATGATAGATATGACCAATTAGCACAACAACATTATGGCGATGCTAGTCTATGGTGGATTATATCATGTTCTAATCCAGGATTAGAACAAAATTCATACCATATTCCAATTGGAATCCAAATCCGTATTCCACAGAATACATCCCAAGTAGTAAGTGAGTTTAGAATTTTAAATGAAAGATAGTTATGACAGGAAATTTAATAGGGGAACAATTTGATCAATATGTATTTAATCAAATTAAGATAAGGCAAGAACTTAGTGCCGCCGGTTTTGGGGATAATATAAAAACCCCTAAGCAAATTCAAGTATTAAATAATAAAAATTCATTCATTAAATTAGCATCTGGAGTTGATTTATTCCAAAAAAAAACACCACCTCCAGAAAAACCAACTCTTGCAGATTATCAACAAGCAGAAAGAGATGGTATCTTTGATGATAATGATCTTTTTTATTCAAGTGGTCGACCACCTGTTGTTGATACCGCTGCTAAAAAGAAATACCAAGAATATCGAGAACAGGTTATCCAAAATAATAAAAACCAAAATAATGCCAGCCAACTAAAACTTAAAAATTTAGGACTGTCTGAAGCAGATATCAAATCTTTTGGACATGGGAGTAAATTAGCACAAAATGCTATACTATTTGGTGGGTTAGGATCTTTAGATAAAAACTCAAATACATTTTCAGGTACTTCAATTACACAAAGATCAGGTATTTCTACCTCTTCTAATTTATGGAATCTTAATAAAGCTTATGGTTTAGGGGGCCCACAATTTGGTAAACAACCTATGCCTGGTATTACATCAGCAAAAGTAGATTGTATAAATAGAGGTTCAATAAGAACCGCTACTATACAGATAAAAGCTTACAATACCTTCCAATTCCAGCTTATTGAATTATTATATTTAAGGTTAGGTTTCACTGTAATGTTAGAATGGGGGCATGGAAAATTTTTAAGTGATTTTGGGTTAGAAGAAGTTGAAGATACTATAATAGAAAAGTATTGGTTTAGTGGAGCTTCCATAAGCCAGTTACAAATGTTAAAATTAATAGAAGAAGAAAGAAAAAGATATTCTGCTAATTATGATGGTTTTTTTGGTAGAGTAACTAATTTTTCTTGGAAATTTAGCCCTGATGGAACATACGATATAACTTTAAAATTAACTACTTTAGGAGATATTATAGAATCTTTACAAATAAATATCCCCTCCCCAATTAAAAGTTATTCAAAAAGTTCTAAAAATATAATTAATGCCCCTAATACTATTCAGACTTGGTTAGATGATTTTATCAAAAACGATAAAAAAAACTTTGCTATCTTTAATGGGGGGAATTTTATTAATTTAGCATCATTAAATTATAAAAAAAGATCTGCAGATGAAGTCTTTAAATTTAAATATGAATTAGAAGATAATACAGAATTACTTTCAGGAACATTAAAATCTTTAGAAGAAATAATAAAAAGTGATTCACAAACAAACAAAATCCAACAGGAAGCATTATTAAAATCCCTTAGGTCAGCTGCAAAAGGAAATTTTGGTGTTACTAATGGTTTAACTAAAGAAAATAGTTACTTTGTAACATTTGGAGAATTATTAAATAAAATATATAATAATGTTCTACCTAGAATATATAATGGTGGTGGTGACGCTCTTCCTATATTAGGAATGGGGTTGTCTGAAGGATTAAATATTATTAGTGCTCAACCAAACCAAATATCCTTTGACCCTAACATATGTTTTGTTAAACCCATGCTATATGCAGTAGGAATAGAAACACCTTCTACTTTAACCCAAAATGGAATAAAAGATTTCTTTAAATTAGAAAAAGATGCTAGTGGTAATGATATATTCTATGGGCAGCTAATGAATGTTTATCTTAATTTTGAGTTTATTAAAAAACAACTCCAAAAAAGTAATAAGGGAGGAGTTTTAAGTTTATATAACTTTTTAGAAGGAATATGTGATGGTATTAATAGTGCCCTAGGTGATGTAAATAAAATAGAACCTATAATTAATTCGGATATTAATGAAATAGTTTTTATTGATCAAAACCCTATCAAAGGAAACCCTCAAATACTTGAAAAATTATTAGAAAAGGTACCGGATCCTGTAGAAATTATTCCATTTGAAGTATTTGGATTTAACCAGTCTAAATCTCCAACCCAGTCTAATTTTGTTAAATCCTTCAATTTTGATACTAAAATAGATTCAAATTTAGCTTCTATGATTACTATAGGAACAACAGCAGGTCAAGGAAGTTCTAAAATTATTGATGGTACTGCTTTTTCTAATTGGAATTCGGGATTAGAAGATAGATTTCAAAAATCATTATTACCCGCTCCTGGTTTTATGTCTGAAGCTGAAGTTCAAAAAGAACAAGAGGAACAAACGAAAGAAGAATTAAAAAAAGAATTTTATGCCTATTGGGGGGATGTTGAGAAACCAAAATACCTAAATACTTTTTCAACTGAAGCCGTAACATCTGGACGTTTAAATACTGGAGAGAATACTAATGGTAATACATTAAGGTGGGCTCAACAACGTACTTCAAATAAAACTGGTGGTACAGGGGGAAAACCTACAAAATCTGTAACTTTTTATAATTTTAAAACGGGTAAATACAAAGGATATTCTTTTGTTAACCAATCAAGAGATAATGCCTTTGATGGTTATATCCAATGGAAAAACACCACAGGTAAAGATATTATAGCTGTTCAGGACATTGATTTAAAAGCTTCATACCAATCATGGCTTTGTTATGCCCTTAGTGGTAAGATTGTAGGTAAACAAAATACAGAAGGTGGAGATTTTGCTGTGTCTTTGTCTGAAGCTCTATATCTTAATTTAGATAATAAACAATTTTATAATCAAGGTAAACAGTCCTTTAAAGAATATATCAAGTTAAGAGACCAAAAAATATATAGAATAACAGGTAATCCCTCAAACCAACAAGGGTTTATTCCCGTAGAACTACAATTAACTCTAGATGGGATATCAGGGGTAAAAATATATCAAAAAATAAATATTAACCAAAAATTCTTACCTTCAGAATATCAATCTAATCGTGTAACTAATACTTTAGATTTTGTAATCAAAACGGTAAACCATCAAATTCAAGATGAAAAATGGGAAACACAACTAACAACGATTAGTATTCCTCCTTCGGGTCCCCAAAATACTGAATTAATAGATGATGGTTTATTTACATATCTAACTTTAGATGAAAATAATGTTTCTAATAGCAATAGAACATCTACAGGAGATTCAACTAGAATACCAGTAGACCAATTATCTCCAGATAATTTTATTAAGGAAGAACTTAAAAAATCTGAAGGTTATTATAGTGGAGGTTCAAACAAAGTATTTAGATCTAGTAATGTAGCATATGCATACCCTGATCCAAAAACCAAGAAAAAAATAGCTGAAATAAAAGCAAAACCTGGTTATGTGCAAGGTGAAGAAAAAGAACCTTGGACTATAGGTTATGGTCAAACATACTACGCACAAGGACAAGAATATACAAGAAGTAATGGAGCTAAGTACACAGGCTTAGGTAATAAATCCCAATCTCCAGTTAGAGAAGGAGACTCTATTACAAAAGAATCAGCGGAACAAGGATTTGAAGATGTACTTTCAGGTATAGCTAAAATAATGGTGGCTAAAAACAGAATAAAAGTACCACTTACCCAAAATGAATACAATGCTTTACTCTCCTTCTCATACAATTCAGGTCCTTATGTCTCCGAACCAAAACAACCCCTATATGCTTTAATAAATTCCCGTGACTATATATCTGCTGGGTTTAAGTTAGAGACAACACTTACAAACAATGGTTTCTTAACTAGTAGAAGAATGAAAGAATCCGATATCTGGTTTACCAACCACCCAGGAAATCCAACTACTTAACTATGTACTATCCTAAATCACAAATAACAGAAAATTTATACACTAAAGGTGATGAATATATGGTTTCTTTTACAAGTAAACCTTATAAAGGGTATTATTATCAAGTCTCTAATAACCAAAGATTTACGGGTAAAAACCCTGATGATAAACCTAATAACTTATTAGTAGAAATTAAGGATAATGTTAGTTATGGGGATATAGTAGAACCAACAATAGAGGCATATTGGTCTCCTTCTTATAAGTATTTACAAAAACAAAGAGGAAATATATTACCATCTGCCCCACAACCACCAAAACAGTCTCTACCACAACCTACATCTCAAAATTATATTGATGGTTCCTTTAACAGATATTTCTTATATAACCCTTCAAGTAAAACAACCATTGAAGTTAATAACACAACTTATACCCAGTATAAAGACCAATCCCCAGGAGCTCAAATAGATAGATTTACACCAACACAAATTACTTGGGTTTTAGTAGGTAAAGAAAAAGATGTGTCTAAGTCTAACTATAACAGTGTAAGAATAGTAGAACAAAACCAACAATTATACGGTTTTTCAAATTATTTTAATAAAAAATATAACCAATATTACCAATATAGTAAAAATGAAAACCTATACAGTAATGGGAAAGAAATAAGGTATACCAAAACCAAAAAACCTTATATAGGCTATTATCATATCCACCCTGAAAAAGGACTAATGGTAGGAAGACAACACACTATGGAGGCTCATGATTATTTGGAGTTAGCACCAACTGGTTCTATATTAAATCCCTTACCCCCAACTATACAATCGGGTTCATATAATGAACCTACTAAAACAATTACAAATACGTTTGGAGGCTACTAAAAGCATTCGTATATTAGGGTAAAATAAGGTTATATGTACTGGCTTGTAGAAAACGAGGAACAGTTAAATGTTTTGATAAATAGTGGTTATAAAAAAGCGTTCATTGAGGTAATACCTTATAATGATACGATACACCCCGTACTAAATCACGTAAGTTTAGTGTATATTAGACCAATTGAAGCGAGCAAAGGCTTTATGGTATGCGTTACGCATAGTGAATCTTTAAATGCTTTAAATACGCGTGTAAACGAATTGATAGATAAATTTGAAGTGTTATATTGTCGTGATAAAAAGGAAACATTACATTATTTTCCAAACAAAACTCTTTATGACATAACACCACCTCCTCATACATATATACGTCCTACAACACCAACACACGATTTATACTATAGTAAACACAAGGATAATCCGGAGTTAAACCTAATTATACCCATTGTTAAACACTATGAAATATGCGAGAACATTTTTGGAGATCTAAAAGCGAATATTAACAAAGAAAAAACAAAATATGATGAATTCTTTAACAGTAAAACCTCAATGGTATTCAACGCCATCGAGAGAAATGGAGTACGAATACACAATAAAACCTTCAGTGAATACTTCCATCCCGTTGATGGTGAATATGTCTACACACAGTTCAACTTAAAAACAACAACAACAAGACCCTCTAACTCATTTAAAAACGTAAATTATGCAGCACTTAATAAAGAAAACGGAAGTAGAAAAAGTTTTATACCACGTAATAATAGGTTTGTGGAAATTGATATTAGTGCTTATCATCCTAGCTTGGCTGCTAGTCTCATTGGTTATGATTTTGCCAATATTGATATCCACGCTCATTTTGCTACCTTATATAAAGTGGATTATAAAAAATCGAAAGAACTTACCTTCAAGCAACTCTATGGAGGTGTTTTCGAGAATTATAGACACTTGGAATTCTTTCAAGGGATTGAAAAATACGTAGGAGAAACGTGGCGTAAATTTGAAAGCGACGGGTTCGTGGAATGTGAGGTTTCTGGATATAGATATAAAAAGGAAAATTTGCAAAACATGAACCCACAAAAACTATTTAATTATTTGCTACAAAATTTGGAGACGTCAATGAACGTTCGTATATTATGGGATATGTGTGTAATATTGCGAAAATGCAAAACAAAGCTAGTACTTTATACATATGATTCATTTTTGTTTGATTTAGATGACAGTGAGGAAGGCATATTAGATGAGATTAGGGAGGTATTTAAAAAATATAAATTAAACATCAAAGAAATAGAAGGTTATGACTACAATTTTACAGAATAATACTAATATGTATAATGCGAATTACGATGTTGTAAAAGATATCCAAAACGCCGGAGACTTGAATAATAAATTATTTTGTACGTTTACAGACTTAGAGGGTTTAGACGCACTACTTGAAAATATACAATCAAAATATACAATTATATATAACAAAATGTTTGTTTTATCAATTGTAGGAAAAGATGAATATGTTGTTACATACAATGTAGACCAGGGGAATGTCCAAACAATCCCAGAAAACACAATATTGGTTCATAGAAAAAAAGAATCAAATACCTTATACACCATTAATGCACTTAACGAATTGATTAAGAAGTTGAATGGTGGTGTTGTTGATACTAACTACAAAGTTGATTGGCAACATTACAGAAATTGTGTTTTACTTACCCAACACAATGATTTAAACCAATTAAATACAAAAATTTATAAAATTATAGAGTTATAATATTAAAAATAGGTTATGAAAATATGGGTAAATGGATGTTTTGACGTCCTTCATAGAGGTCATTTTGAATTATTTAAATACGCTAAATCATTAGGTAATGAGTTAGTTGTAGGAATAGATACTGATTTTAAAGTATCACAAGATAAAGGTACAGACAGGCCTTATAATAATCTTCAAGATAGAATGTTTGCTTTACAATCAATAAAATATATTGATAAAGTAATTTCATTTAACTCCCGAAAAGAATTAGAAAGTTTAATTTCATTATATTCTCCTGACATCTTATTAGTAGGAAGTGATTGGAGGGGTGGGGATATTGTAGGAAAACAATTTGCACGTGAAGTTTGTTTTTTTGAAAGAATTGCTCAATATTCAACAACAAATATTTTAACTAATGAGAGAAAGTAAATTATATTCTGAGGATCAATTAAAAGCCTTTGTTGATATAGATGAAACAATATGTTTTTATAAAGATAAAAGAATATATGAATTAGCTATACCTAATGCTACTAATATTAGTAAAATAAATAAATTAAAAAAAGAAGGATGGCATATAACATATTACACTGCTAGAGGTGGAGCAAGTAAAATTGATTATACTGAATTAACTTTAAAACAACTAAATACATGGGGGTGTGCTTTTGATGATCTCGTGGTAGGTTATAAAGAAGATATTACATTACCAACAAAACCCTCTTATGATCTAATTATAGATGATAAGGCAAAACGAATTGAAGAGTTATGATAGTACAACCTAAAATTGTCCAAAAAGGATGGGGGGAAGAAGTATGGATTCACAATGATGAAGAATATTGTGGAAAATTACTTAGATTTTTTAAAGCTGGTAATAAATTTTCTTTACATTACCATATTATTAAAAAAGAATCTTGGTATGTAGGAAAAGGAAGTTTTAATTATATTAGATTAGATACTGAAACTGGTGTAGAACATACTACTATTATTAAAGAAGGGACTTGTATTACAATTGAAAGAGGAAACCCACACCAATTAATAGCATTAGAAGATATGTCAGAAATATTTGAGGTATCAACACAACATTTTGACGAAGATAGTTATAGAATTAGAATAGGAGATACATTATGAAAATATTAATAATAGGAGATAGTTGTATAGATAAATTTATTTATGGGGAATGTAATAGAATTTGTCCTGAGGCTCCTGTACCTGTGTTTAACCCCATATCTTCAACTAAAAATGAAGGAATGGCTAAAAATGTTTTTAATAATTTAAAAAGTTTAGCCCCTAATTGGGATATTGATTTTATTACTAATTCAAACCAAATAATAAAAACTAGGTTAGTAGATATAAAAACTAACCAAATGATAGTTAGAATAGATGATAATGATAAATGTAATAGATTTACAGATTTAAATAAATTAGAAGAATATGATGCCGTAATTATAAGTGATTACAATAAAGGATTTTTAAAAGAAGAAGATATTAAATATATAACAGAAAAGTACCCTTTAACTTTTATTGATTCTAAAAAGATATTTGGAGAGTGGGTAATGAAATCATCTTTTATTAAAATTAATCAACCCGAATATGAAAAAAATAAAGAAAATTTAATTAATTATAAGGGACAATTAATAGTTACTCTAGGAGAAAAAGGAGTTAAATGGAATGATATAACATACCCTCCCTCTAGACAAGCAGAGGTATCAGATTTATCGGGAGCAGGAGATACATTTTTTGCTGGGTTAATATATGAATACTTAAAATCAAAATCTATAACTAAAAGTATTACGTTTGCCCAAGATTGTGCCCTTAAAGCAGTAGAAAAAAAAGGAGTAGTAGTTATTAAATAATTTGGTTCCCCAAATATTAGTTCGTATATTCAGTTACATATAAACAGTTATAATTAAAAATAAGTTACATTATGGATTTAAATGCATTAAAGCAGAAATTGGATACCCTCCAATCAAAACCACAGGGTGGTCAAAAGACAGATTATTCATTAATTTTTTGGAAACCTACAATAGGTAAACAACAGATTAGAATCGTACCATCAGCGTATGATACAAATAACCCTTTTACAGAGTTAAAATTTTATTATGGTATTACCAACAAGGTAATGATTTCACCTGCTAATTTTGGTGAAAAAGACCCGATTGCTCTATTTGCGGGGAAATTACGTGAAGGAGAGTATAATAAAGAAAATTACGTATTAGCCAAAAAACTAGATGCTAAAAATCGTATTTTTGTTCCTGTAATAGTACGTGGAGAAGAAGATAAAGGTGTTAGATTATGGCAATTTGGTAAGTTAGTATATGAAGAATTATTAGCACTTGCTGTTGATGATGAAATTGGAGATTACACCGATATTGTAGGTGGTAGAGATCTTACAGTTGAAACAGTAGGACCAGAAGCAACCGGTACTCCTTATAATAAATCATCTATTAGAGTAAGAATGAAAACTTCACCACTTAGTGAAGATGCTACTAAAGTAGAAACTTGGACAAGTGAACAACCAAACCCTAAGGAAGGATTATTTAAATTGTTTAGTTTTGATGAAATGAAATCAGCATTAGAGAAATGGTTATCACCAGAGGATAATGAAGAAGAAATTGCTCAAAATCCAAATTCATTCCCAACACAGGCAGCAGCTGCCCCATCAACAGGAAATTTTAGTTTAGATACTTCTCAAGCTAAAAAAACGAAAGTAGATCAATTTGATAGTTTATTTGATGACAAAACTGATGATCTTCCTTTCTAAATATGGCGAAAAAATCAACAAAGTCTCTCTCGGCAGCAGTGTCTGCCGAGATCAAGAGCAAATTTGATCTTAATAAGTTTAAATCATCTAAAGGTTTAAATAAAAACGTTAAATTTAAGGAACAAAAATGGATTCCCTTATCACCAGCATTCCAAGAAGTATCTGGAGTACCTGGTATTCCAATGGGACACATAGTATTACTTAGAGGACACTCTGATACCGGTAAAACTACTGCATTATTAGAAGCAGCAGTATCTGCACAAGCTATGGGAATTTTACCTGTATTTATTATTACAGAGATGAAATGGAATTGGGAACATGCAGCTCAGATGGGGTTAAAGGTTAATTTAATCAAGGATGATGAAGGTAATGTTATAGATTATGAAGGTGACTTTATCTATGTTGATAGAGAAACTGTACATACTGTAGAAGATGTAGCTGCATTTATTATGGATCTACAAAACGAACAGAAAAATGGTAACTTACCAACAGATTTAGCTTTTTTCTGGGACTCTATTGGATCAATTCCTTGTGCTATGTCAGTTGAAAAACTGAAGAATAATAATGAATGGAATGCTGGTGCAATGTCAACACAATTTGGTAATACAGTAAACCAAAGTATTGTAATGTCTCGTAAAGAGTCATCACCCTATACTAATAGTTTAATTGCTATTAACAAAGTATGGACCGCTAAAGCAGAATCCCCTATGGGTCAACCAAAGATGATGAATAAAGGTGGAATGGCTATGTGGTATGACGCAACATTTGTAGTTACATTTGGTAATGTTTCAAATGCTGGTACATCTAAAATTAAAGCAATTAAAGGTGGTAAGCAAGTAGAATGGGGTAAACGTACCAACTTACAGATTGATAAGAACCATGTTAATGGTATCGCAGCAAGAGGTAAAATTGTTATGACTTCACACGGATTTATCGAAGACACAGATAAAGACAAAAATGCTTATAAAAAGGAACATGCAGATGAATGGTCCAGAATCTTAGGAGGAGGGACATTTAAGATTGTAGAAGATGATGAAGATGTAACACCTGTTCTTTACGACGTAGAGGACTTATAAAACAAAAACATGAAGCATAAAGAGTTATTTAGTCTCTTGGATAACATCCAGGAAGACCAGGAAGTACCTACTCAAAATAGGCATGATAGAGTATTAATCTTAGATGGTTTAAATCTATTTTTTAGAAATTTCGCCATGATGAATATGGTTAATACTGATGGAGTTCATATTGGAGGGTTAGGTGGTTTTTTCCGCTCTTTAGGTGCCATGATTAGACAAACGAATCCAACTTCTGTTTATGTAGTATTCGACGGGCAAGGTTCTACGGTAAATCGTAAAAACTTGCTCTCCGAGTACAAAGGAACAAGAAATTTATCAAGGATTACTAATTGGGAAGCATTTGATAATATTGAAGAAGAACATGATTCAAAAATAGACCAAATCGTTCGTATCATTCAGTACCTAAAACTACTACCCGTTAAAACTACTATACTTGATAAAGTAGAAGCAGATGATATTATAGCAGTATTAGCAGAAAAATTAGTAGAAAAACATGACTCAACTTGTTTTATTGTATCTAGTGATAAAGATTTCTTACAATTAGTGACTGATAAAATTATTGTGTATCGACCAATGGAGAAAGAATATTATACTCCAAAAGTTGTAGAAGAAAAATTTGGTTTATTACCTCATAACTTTATTTTACACAAAACATTACTAGGGGATAATTCAGATAATATTAAAGGGATTAAGGGCTTAGGTGCGAAAGGTATATTTAAAAAATTCCCCGAATTAAAGACCCAAGAATTAAATTTAGAAGACATTTTCGACATCTCTGCTAGGAAATACAAGGAACATATCGTATATTCACGTATAGTTCAGGAACGATCCCGTATTGAAACCAATTACAAGGTTATGGATTTAAGTACACCAATGATAGATGATAGAGGGAAAGAGCATATTGATAATTTAATTGTAGATGATTTGCCTGATTTTAATCCCGAAATGTTTACTTCATTTTATAATGAAGATAAATTAGGAGGGATGATTAGGAATTTAGATTCATGGTTAAAAGATGTATTTGCTATGTTTCCAACTTACAAATAATAAAAATAAAAAGGTTATAGATGACATTAAATACAATTCAAAATTACGGACATAATTTCCAAATACAAGTGTTATCATCCCTTTTAACACATAAGGAATTCTTAGTTAATATTAATGATATTATATCAGAAGAATATTTCGAGAATCAAGCCGTTAAATGGTGTATTAAAAATATTTTAAATTATTTTGAGAAATATCACACTACCCCCTCATTAGATATATTAAAAGTAGAATTACAAAAAGTAGATAATGAAGTATTACAAATCTCCATTAAAGAGCAACTAAAACAAGCATTTGTTACCTCTGATGATGATTTAGAATACGTACAAGAAGAATTTACAAATTTTTGTAAAAACCAACAATTGAAGAAGGCCTTAATGTCGTCTGTGGACTTATTGAAAGCAGGCGATTTTGATGGTATTCGTTTTATTGTAGATAATGCTTTAAAAGCCGGACAAGATAAAAACATAGGACATGAATACGCTAAAGATATTGAATCAAGGTATAGAGAAAATTCAAGAGAAGTTGTACCAACACCTTGGCCGCGTATTAACAACTTACTTCAAGGTGGATTGGGAAATGGAGATTTTGGTCTTATATTTGGTAATCCAGGAGGTGGTAAATCATGGTCGTTAGTTTCTTTAGGAGGGCATGCAGTAAAAATGGGGTATACAGTTCTACATTATACTTTAGAATTAGGTGAGGATTATGTTGGAAAAAGATATGATGCCTTTTTTACAAAAATACCTGTAAATAAAGTAGATGCTCACAAAGATCAAGTAGCAGAATTAATACCCCAATTACCAGGAAAATTAATAATTAAAGAATACCCAACAGGTAAGGCAACTGTCTCAACTATTGAATCACATATTGCGAAAGCAACAAGTATGGGTACTAAGCCTGATTTAGTAATTATTGATTATGTAGATCTACTTTCATCAAGAAAAACAAATAGGGAACGTAAGGATGAAATTGATGATATTTATACTAGTACTAAAGGATTAGCTAGACAATTAGATATACCAATATGGTCTGTTTCACAGGTAAATCGAGCAGGTGCAAATGACAATGTCATCCAAGGAGATAAGGCTGCAGGATCATATGACAAAATTATGATTACGGATTTTTGTATGTCCCTCTCTAGGAAAAAAGAAGATAAAGTTAACAACACAGGTAGATTTCATTTAATGAAAAATAGATATGGTATGGATGGTATTACCTTTGGTATTGAGGCTGACACTTCAACTGGTCATTTTATAATTAAAAATGAGTATGACGAAGATGACGAATCATCCACATTAGCACCAACAACACGATCTAATAAGTTTGATACTGATGTTGATACTTTTGATAAAGCACAGTTACGAAAGAAATTTTTTGAATTAAATCCTTAATATTAAAAACAAACACATAAATGACGAAAAGAGACATCACAAAAGAAAGAATTGTTTACAAACCCTTTGAATATCAGGAAGCATCTGATTACTGGTTAAAACAACACCAAGCACACTGGTTACATACTGAGGTACCTATGATGAGTGATGTTAATGATTGGAAACAAAATCTTACTGAGTCTGAAAAAAATATAATTGGTACTATCTTAAAAGGATTTGCTCAAACTGAAACCGTTGTGAATGATTACTGGACCAATTTAGTAACAAGTTGGTTTAGAAAGCCTGAAATAATTAAAATGGCTGTAACTTTTGGTGCCTTTGAAACCATACATGCCGAAGCATATTCTTTATTAAATGAAGAATTAGGATTAGACAATTTTAGTGAGTTTCTAGAAGATGAAGCTACAATGGCTAAAATATCAGCATTAACTGAAGTTAGAGATTCTCATAATGGAGAAGCAAATTGGCATGAAAGAGCTAAATCATTAGCTATATTTTCTGCATTTACAGAGGGTGTTAATTTATTCTCATCGTTTGCCGTTTTATTATCATTTAAATTAGATAATAAACTTAAAGGAGTAGGTCAAATCGTAGAGTGGAGTATTAGAGATGAATCATTACATTCAGAAGCGGGTTGTTGGTTATTTAGAACTTTATTAGCAGAAAACCCAGAATTCAATACACCAGAACTAAAAGCAGATATTAAACAAGCAGCTTTATTATCTTTAAAACTAGAATTAGATTTTATTGATAAAGTATATGAAATGGGAGACTTAAAAGGATGTCCAAAATATGATTTAGTATCCTTTATCAAACATAGAGTAAATACCAAAATGGGTGATTTAGGATATGGTGAAATTGTTAATGGTATAGATAAAGATGCAGTAAAAAGAATGAAGTGGTTTGATAGCTTATCAGGTGGTAAACAACATACAGATTTCTTTGCAAATCGAGTAACAAATTATAGTAAAGGTGTTCAAAATTGGGATGCAAATGATTTATTTTAAAATATGGAATTAACACTACTAGCAATAATAGCAATTTTACTTAGTTCGTTATCTTTAATAGGTAATTTATATATATTAATTTTGATAATTAAAGAAACATACAAAAGTAAAAAACATAAAACCAAAAAACGTAAAAGAAAATAATGGAAAATAATGCACTACAAGTAGATTACAGTGAATGGGAAGCAGGTAAACAGTTCCCGACTTGGATGGACGAAATTTCTCTAGCGACCATTTCTAAAGGGTATTTACTCCCTGGTGAAACTGTAAAAATAGCTTATAGAAGGGTATCTAATGCCGCTGCTATGAGACTAAAAAAACCAGAACTAGCAAATAAATTCTTCAAAATAATGTGGAATGGTTGGTTAGGTTTAGCATCCCCAGTTTTATCAAACATGGGGACTGATAGAGGTTTACCTATTTCGTGTTTTGGTGTTGATACACCGGATTCAATACGTGGAATCGGTTTAACTAACGCGGAACTAATGAAGTTAACAGCATCCGGTGGTGGTGTGGGTATTTCGTTATCTCGCATTAGAGAACGTGGAGATGAAATTACGGGAAATGGTAAAAGTGAAGGTGTAGTACCGTGGGCTAAAATATTTGATTCATCCATTATTGCTACTAACCAGGGAAATGTAAGAAGAGGAGCAGCATCTGTTAATTTAGATATTGAACATGGGGATATAGAAGAATTTTTACAAATTCGTAGACCTAAAGGAGATCCTAATAGACAATGTCTTAACTTACACCAATGTGTAGTAGTTGGAGATTCTTTTATGAGAAAATTAGAAGCAAGAGACCCTGAAGCAATGAATAGATGGGCTACAGTTTTAAAATCAAGAATGGAAACAGGAGAACCTTATAT
>Ga0208643_1000956_pt1 | contig 17474 bp, 42 predicted proteins | sample VirMetDEL_Nov_12_FD_184516 | JGI IMG/M metagenome (GOLD analysis project Ga0208643, IMG submission 184516) | Aqueous microbial communities from the Delaware River and Bay under freshwater to marine salinity gradient to study organic matter... | ecosystem: Environmental > Aquatic > Marine >... | reverse complement strand
TAGTTAAAGTATATCTTACAATATTATTTATCTTAACAATACACACTGCACTTTTTGCTGTTGCCGTTAATTCTATGCTCTTAAATTGTGGGTTTCTTAATGCTATATTTGCCATCTTAAAAATCTAATGTTAGTGTTGCTATAAATAAATATAACCTTATTGTTGTGTATGTGTACCTTTCATCTTTTGCGATGTACTCCCAACCTAACAATAATCTGTTATGTGGAAAATGAAATGCTATGCCTAATGTCCAATCCATATCTTATTTTTTTGTTCCTAATATTATTGCATCTTCAATGTCTAATGCAAACCCTTTTATTAAATCATCTGGCAATCTTTTTAAACCAGCTTCAAAAGGCTTTGTGAAAAATAGGTTTGCTTTTAAACCTTTGTTGTAAATGCTTCTTGCAATTAAATAACTCATACTTTCATAAGACAAAAATCTTCCAGTTTTTTTATCCTTCCATTGAAACTTCTTTTTCTTTATCCAACCACTTTTTGTTTCTGGATTGTAAAGTGCTTTAGTTAAACCACCTTTTTGACCAGTACCACTTCCATATTGAAACTTTGATAATGCTGCACTTGTTTCTGGGTATGTTGATGTTTTACCTTTTACACCTTTATCTACAAATACACCATAATCTTCCATTAGAAATTCTAACAAAAAATCATCTTGGCTTTTATCTATAACGTAACTAACAGAATTATATAAATCACCACCACCTTTTTTATCTTTGGTTAGGTTTGATTTAGATTGCTGCACAACATACTTACCATACTTGTTTAATATTTCATCTACGTTTTTAAACTGCATTAGCAAATGTATATATCATTGTAAATTAGTATTGTTATATCTGCTGTCCATCCAGCAAGTTCGTTTTCAAACCTATCACTGAAAGGAGATAATGTAGGGTCACCATCAAGTTGGTACATATCTGTATGCAATGAACCCATCCTTAACTTCTGTATTAGCTTGTTTAAGACTAGTAGCTGCGTGTTTAGAATATCTTGCTCATTATCATTGCCAGTAAATCTATCTGTTGTTATATCCTTTGATTTGTCTACAATATCACAAGCCAATATACTTATGTTAAACCTCAACACTTGTTCTTCTGCTGTAACACTATTTACAATCATATGTGCCAATGGGAATATGTCTTGCTTGTTTAGGTTTACTTTGCTTATGTCACCAATAGAAACTGTATTAGTAAATTCAGTACCTCTTAATTGTTCTTCTATTGTTGAGGTTAATTGATAATACCCTCTTATACCTTGTTGGCTCATTTGAAATTTTGTTTAATTCTTTTTGCTTCTACTTCTGCTTTGTCTTTCATAAATGATAGCATCATAAAACATTCGTGTACTCCTAGTTTAGTGATATTTTCAAATCGTGTAATGTCTCCTTGAGCAAGTCCGTAAATTGAGTTATACCAACCCCATTTGGTTGAGAATTGAGATACTGCGTCAAGGCTTGTGTTTGCTCCTTGTCCAAATAATTCATCATAGTTTTCGACAAGTCTAGTCCTAAATTCCACAAAAAAAAAATTGATGATAATACTGCATCCATAGGCATATCTAAAATCTCTGCATCTCTACCTACTTTGTATTCTTCTATTGTGTATTTGTCTTTTAATTTGTTTACTACTGGTCTATATAAAACTGCCATTGCTTTTTCTATGTTTTCCCAATCACCAATAAAAGTATCCAAGTCTATGTACTCACCTAAAGTTAAATCATCAAGCTGTGGATGAAAACCATACTCCTTGTTGTTTAGTTTAAACTTTGTAACTAGGTTAGGCTTTTGCTCAAACATTTCTGTAAGTGTATTTACAATGTACTCACTATCATTAAATTTAATCTGCATTACATCCTCCAGCTTTACCTTGCAAAATATTTCTATAATCTTTGCACTTAAAAAGTTTTCATCATCTTGGCTTTTCTGTATTTTAAGAAAGTGTTTATACTGCCTTAAAGTAATTTCACTTAAATCAGTTGGTATGGTAATATCAAGTTTCATATTTATATAACGTTTTTAAAATGGTTTTTTATAGTAAGGTAAATATAATAAAAAAAGGTACACCATTTCTGATGCACCTTTTAAACAAAACTAACTCAACTTAACTAAATCATACTTGCCTCGTGACAAGTGCCACTACACACACCGGGGCTATCTATATCTGCACCACATTCTGTGCATTCATATTCTTTGTATTCTGGGGGGCTATACCAATCCATAATATTCTGTTTTTAATTTACCATTACGGTAATGTTCTACAATTACACCAGTTGATAAAGGTACTATCTTGTATGGTCTGATGCTTTTCTTTACTAAAATTCTGTTTATTAATTTTTTCATATCTGTTTTATCTATTCTTCTATTTCGTTAAATACTGCGTGTTCTAAACAAGAGCCACATAATTCATCACTTAAATAAGATGCTTCTGCACCACAACAATTACTATACATTTGTTAGGCTTTTAATTAATTGTAATGCTTGGTCTGTTGTCAAGTGTCCATTAGTATGTAGGTCTTGAATTGCTAATAGTGTTTTGGTGTCTAAAGTTTTCATATCTGTTTTGTTTTAGTTAATTAATATGAAGCAAATATACAAATAAATAACATACCAACAAATAATTTAATAACTTTTTTTAGTGTAAAGCATATTTACCAAAGTTTGGGCGGCTTAATATAGAATAAGTTGCATAACGACACGGGTCAATAATATGGTTGTTTTTATCTTCTGGTGTGTTTATAAGCATACCACTTTTATCTTCTTTCCACTTGTAGTTTCTAAACTCACTTATGGCATTTGTTGAGGTTGCCAGTATATGTATCTTGTATCTTTTAAGTAAGTCAATACCAGCATTTACACTATCCTTACCTTTTATGCTTGGGAATATGTTATTGCCCATTGCACGTAATTCAGATATTAATCTAGGTTCAGCACTATCTGCATATATGGGTTTACTTGTTAGGTTAAGTTCTTTAAGAAACTTATTTATATCACTTGTGGTCATTTGTGTTCTGTATAGATGTTCTTGGATATAAAGGTTATGCCCTTGACTATAAACCGATACAAATGTTGTTGGGTCATTAGTATATCCAAAGTCCATTCCATATGCAATAAGTTCTGCAAGTTGTGGTATTTGATTAACCTCAACATACTTAAATATTGTACTCCTACTGGCTGCTCTTTCACCTAGTCCATATATTTGCCAATATTGTTCATCTGTATCTCTTAACCTTTCTATTTCCTTTCTAATTGATGCTTCAATAAAAGGGTTGTCTAGGTAAGTGGTTTTGTAAAATACACAATCTTCTCTAGGTATTAGCTTGTCATATATCCAATGGTATTCATCTGATGGGTTAAAATCTAGTATTACCCTATCTTGTGTTCTAAACAACAACTGTTGCATATCCTCAAAGTAAAGTTCATTACCCTCATTAACAAATAACAAATCTCTTTTCCTACCTCTAATCTTTTGTGGCTGGTCTAAGGATATAAATTCAACAAGGTTGCCAAATAGGTGGTATTCTGAATTAGACTTATTATGGAATTGTTCAGAGTAGCATTTATACTTTTGCAGTATAGCCATAAAATCACGCATAACAGTTGCACGTAAACTTGGAAATGATTTACGGCATATAGTTACAATCTTGTCATTGTTGTTTGCACAATAGTTAAATATAACCCACAAAAGTATGTTGTAAGTTTTACCAGACCTTGTACCACCTTGCTCAACTACAATCTTTTTATCTGTGTTAGCTAGATGCTTATAGACAATATTAGTCTGTATCTTCGGTTTTATCAATTATCTCTATTTGAAAATTAGTTGGCATTCCATCTGCACCAGTTATTTCTTGACGTTCAATATAACCTCTTTTCTTACCCTTTGTCTTTAAGTAGAATATTGTTGCTGCTGTTGAGTTTTCTGATATTTGTTTGTGCAACTGGCTTTCTGCAAAATCTAATGCTACGTTTTCAATATCCCTAACCTCAATAGCAAATGCTTCATCATCTTTAAGCCATTTGTAATAAGTGCTTCTAGGTATGTCTGCTTTCTTACAAGCTACTGTAACAACTCCTAAACTTTGTTCAAGTGCTTTTAATAGGCTTTCCTTTTTTATGTGTCTACTTTCGTTCATTTTTTTTATTAAAATATTATTTGTATATTGTCACTTCAAATGCGGTGGTAGTGTAAAAGTAACACATTTAACATCCAGTTAAAAGATGGCGCTCATATCGACCTCACCGCTCTAAGGGGATTACCAATAGGGGTTTCAAAGCAAGTTCGAACCTTGCAATCTCCACTAATTTTCAGCCCTCCGTTCTTGGAGGGTTATTTTTTCCCCTTTGTACATTCCAGCACCTTGTTTATCAATTTCACTAAATGGTAAAATGTCTTTTGTTATTTTCATTTTTTTATCAATTAGATAAATATATTTTAATTGTTTTCCTTTAAATGGTTTCCAATTTCTAAATTCACTACTCATTTTTAAATGGTGCGCTTGTATCACGTGCATTGCTTCGCCAGTTTTTGGGTTCATTCTTAAAGCTGTATTGTTTACTATGCCAACTAATTTAAACCCACTTGCTCGGTATATAGTTCCATCTCCGCATTGTGTACCATCTGCGAAACTTATAATCCATTTTATATGTGGAGCATTTTTCTTAATTAGCTTTATACTAATTGCAATGCATCTACTTTCAGAATACTTTGGCAAATAATCATCAAAAGCCATTCTATTTAATTCTATAAACTCATTCCAGCCAGTACCCTCAACTAAATTAATTGTGCCTTTTTTATTTATACTAGGACCATATTGCATAACACCGTGCAACTTTTTGTCTAAAAAGCAACCAAAATGTAGTGTACTATTTGGTACCACCTTACCAGAATAATGTGTTTTTTTTACAAACTCATTTGCAACCTTAGAATTTATAACTTTTACTATTATTTCTTTTGCTCTACCCATTTTTGATTTTTTCTAAACACTTTACTATCTTTTGGGTATGGTTTTTCTTTTTTTGTTAGAAACGACCTTAACCCTTTATTTAGAGGATATAAATATAAATACCTATATGATTTAATTAATTCCCCTTCTCCAAATAAATATTCGCCTACATTTTGTCCGCCTTTTATTCCTTTAGGTACTCTACCAAATCTCATAGGTGCTATAATATTTTTATACTCACCTCTTTTTGTCAAATAGAAATCATTACATTTTTCTTTTCCAAAATACTGCCAAGAACTTGATTGATAAACAATACCACAATCATTTTTACAACCTCCTGCGTGTGTTATTAAAACTTTTATTTTTGTGTTTTTTTTAAATAACTCATATATTTTTCCCAGCACAAAACTTTCAGTATTATATCCTAGTGTATCTAGTATATTCATTCTTTGCATTTCTAAAAATTCCCCATCTTTTATGTTTGGTATTATTTTTTGTATTTTTTGTTTTGTTGCAGTTGAATAACCAAAAGTTAAAACACCGCTTAAACGTTTTTTATAAAACACACCAAAACACACTTTTGGGTTTGGAAAAGTTTTCATATAGTGATTTTCAATAGTATATTTTTTAGCAGATTTACTATCAATAACTTTTACTAAAACTTCTTTTAATTGCTCATTTTTTTCCATTCTAATATTATTGTGTACAATGCGTTACCATTACTGTTTTCATTACCAAAAGTTTCAACGTATTTATACTGGTCTGTCTTTTTTATGTCCGCTATTGCATTTTTAATTTCAGTTGCTTGCTCATCCGCTAAAGTATATGTTTGTTGTTGAAATGGCTCCTTATCCCCTTCAGGCAAACTAAACTCGTCACTAGTTTCAATATCGTCTATATTCTGCCAGTTGTCCATTCCCCAATCTTCAAGCTGAACACTGTTCCATTCATTGCCTAGTATATCCCAATCCCATTCACCAAATCCAACATTGTCTTTTACAATAAATTCACGCTGTTGTTGTTCTGTAAGTTCATCAGCTTTTAATATATACACTTCTTTTAAACCAGCCTCCTTACAAGCCTTTAATCTCATATTACCACCTAGCACTACCATATCCTTGTTTACTACAATAGGACGCAGCTTAAGCATCTCTGGAAAGTCTTGTATTGACTTAACCAGCTTTTTAAATTTATAGTCTTTTATGAAACGTGGGTTGTTTTCATTTGGTACTACCTTACTAATCTTTACTTTTTCCATATCTATATAACGTATTTAATTTATTTATTTCCTAACTTTAATTTTAGCAGTCTTTCTCTTATTGCTTTTCTTTCTTTACCCTTTGGTAATTTGTCAAATAGTTGTTGTAGCTTTTGTATTAGTTTTTTTCTGTTCATAGCTTTTCTATTTCTTTTAGTACTTCTTGATAGTATTCTATGTTGTTAGATGGTTTTAGTATTTCGTTTTCTAGTATAAGGCTTATATGTAGTTTAGCACATTTCTTTGCTTCTGTGCTTGTTGTTGTTTCTACATAAAATGCTTTTACTAATTGGTATGCTTTCTCTTTTGGTGTTTGCATAAATAGCCATTCTTTTTTTATCATATTATCATAATTAAAGGAAATAAACATAATATAACTATTGCCCAATATACTTTCCAGAATTTAGACTTTACATAGTCATCTTCCCATACTATACAATGAAACCCAAAGCTTAATGCTAAACACAATATTGTTTTTATAAACTCTATCACGTTGCACAGTTTATTATTTCATACTCACTATTGTTTTGCTTCCATTCAAAAGACTTTAATACTAAAGCTGCACGTTCATCATACATAATTTTTTGTTCTTCTTCTAATGCTCTGTATTTCATTTCATTTGGTGTGTAACCATTTGAATATTGTTTATCGTAGTTGCTTAACTTTTCTATTGCTTTGAAATAATCTTTTTCTAATGTCGCATATTTTTTTTGTATCACTTCTAACTTTGAAATCTGGCTGTACTCTATTTGTGATTTAACTATAAAGTTGCTTTCTAATTTATCGTAATAATCAAATCTATCTTTTTTGTACAATGGATACATTTTGTTTGCGTGTATTGCCGTTGCGTGGTCAAATGATTTACCTTTTGATTTTATAAAGTCTGATATACTTACCCACCTCATATCAAGTTTGTTTCTTAATATATGACAAAGTAAAGCACGATGCTCAACGTATTCAGTTTGCCTTGTTTGTTTGTATATATCTATACCAGTTAAAGTAATAAGTAAATCACTTACTTGTTCTGGTGTTTCTAGTATTGTTGGTACTGTGTTGTAATTCATTTGCTTTGTAGTTTTTGTATGTATAAAGCTGCATCCATTAGTTCTTCTTTTAGGTGCTGTAAAAAGTCATCGTGTTTATTGTCTTGTAGTGTTGTTTTGTATTTGTCTATTCCTACACAACTTCTTATATCAAACTCTCTTTTTAAATCTTCTACTATTTTATCTTTCATATCTTTTGTTATTAGTACACCATTTCTTTTTACTCTTGGCTTTCTTTGTTCTTCTATCCTACTTGCTCTTTGCAGCTTCTTTCTTGCCTTTTGATTTTTATTTGATGGCTTTAGGTGTTTCTGTCCTTTAAGTGGCTTAAACTGTCTCATTCTGTTCTTAATTTTAAAAGGTTATAGCACTCTGCATATTTTTGTCTTGCTTTACCTTTGTATTCTTGTTTAAATAATTCGTATAGCTTTCTTGTGTATTGGTATTTTGTTGTGCAATCTTTAAAATGTTTTTCTGCAAACACCCTACCCTTACCACGAAAGTACTGCACATTGTCTGCACTATCCCCGATTATAAATTGCTCATAGAAATTGTACATAGCTTCTTCTTCTGATATGTCTAATATCTCTTTATGCTTATAGTGATAGTTGTACATCAAGCAAGAAAATTGTTTGTAGTCTTTATCTATTGAAACAATCATTACTTCATCTCTACCAATATCATCAGATATTTGCTTCCAGTACCTTGCAACCATATCATCTGTTTCTACACCATAACCCCATATACTATCGTAATGGTCTTTTACAAATTGGTGCATCTCATCTAATAAAGGTGGCAGTTCTTGTTTCTTTCTGTTGGCTTTGTACTTTGGTGTGATTAGTTTTCTAAAGTTACCCTTTGAACCACTAAAGCATAATACTTTATCAACGGTGTATTTATCTTCCAAGTCATTTACAATCTTCATATACTGCTGGTCAAACTTATTTCTTGCATCAGCTATGTCTGTGTAGTACTTTTCATCATCTGGTGTTTCTCTTTTACGATAACAACTTGCAAAAATTAAACTATCTGCATCTACTAATAAAATCATACCAATGCTTCTTTAATCATTTTAAGGTGCATTTGCTGCATCTTCTTTTGTTCTTTAGTTACCATACTAATTATACTTGGTAAGTCTCTAAAAAGCTGGTCTACATTCATCACAAGTGTTTTGTCATCATTATGACCATAGCCAATATATAATTCACCATCACTACAATATAAAGTGTTTGTATCATATATGTAAGTATGTGATTGTGCTTCTTTTAATTGTGCTTTTAATATTTCTATTTGCGCCTCTAATTTTTCTATTCTGTTATCTTGTCCCATTTGTCTATTGTTATGTTAAGTCTTAAATAATTTTTGTTCTTAGTTTCTTTAACTTGGTAGTTAATCGATATGTCTGATATAGATGTGTCAGCTTCTGTATAATACTCTATTTGTTTTTTAAGCTTTTCCCAAGCTGCCTCATTAACTTTCATTTTTTATGAGGTTTAAATTCATATAATTAGCCACATAGTTAATGTGCTTTTGAGTTGTCATACTCCAGTAGCCTAATTGATTTAAATTAGAGCCATCTATTTTAGCAACAATGGTTGAATAACTCCATACATCGTTTCCTTGTATTCTTAAATTTTGCTTGTACTTTGGTAATTTTCTCATCTGTTTTGTTTTTAAATTAAAGTTTATTTCCGCATAAAGGATACATTCTAGTATAAAATGATTGTCCTTTTTTAATTCTTTTTTTGTTTTTAAATATAATATCTTGGGTAGCAACCTCATCAATTCTACCATAGTAGCCTACTTCTTTTCTATCGGGTTTTTCTAATATAGTTGAGCCAATGTATTTATCGTCAATCATATATTCTAAAAAATAACCTAGTTGTTCAAATTGTGACATAATGTTTTGTTTTAGTTGTTGTTATATTAAAATTTTGCTGTTACACTTTTGCTGCCAGCCCATACACCTGTTTGAACCCATCTTTTTACCATTGCATTTTTCACTACTTCCGCACCATCTTCATCGCCTCTATCAAAACCACAAGAAAGTATATTCCAGGTTTCGCCTTGAAATTTTATTGTTTCATACATATCTCTGTCAAAACTGCTCATAAAAACCTTTAATGATGTTGGGGCTTTTATTAGTTGTCCAGCCTCATTAAATTTTCCATTTTTTCCTATTACAAGTGGGTATTTCATATCTGTTTTGTTTTTTGTAAATTAATAATAAGCAAATATAACATTATTTATCTTATAAACAAAAAATTTTATAACTTTTTTTTAAGAAAGATTGATATTTATTCTAACCGCCTGATTTTCAGTAAGCAAATAAACGTCTTTTAATAGTCGTTTTTTTGTCCACATTGTGGTATCTGGGCAATACTTTTTTACTGGCTTTGGCATATCTAAATTATCTAACCAATACATAAAATTTCCTTTAGGGTCATTAACAAAAAATAACCTAACAACATCCTCAAGTGCCATTAAGCTATCATATTTATCCTTTTCAATTAATTTGTCTTCATAATATTTATTTCTAAATTTCATCTCAATAACACAATCCTTGCCTTTTGGTGTTTTACCTTTTGCATCATATCTTGAATAACCATCACCACAATGTTCTAACTCCCAGCCATCAAGATTTAAAAGAAACACTACTGCCTTTTCCCATTCGTGAATTTTTTTAATTCCCATTATTCCAAATTACGTTTAGTTGCTTTATCCATAGCTTTATTTTCTTTGGGTTACAAGTGCAAGGTTTATGATATTTATGATTGTAATATTTTGCGTGTAACTGGCATATTAGTTCAAACTCATTACCTTGTAACGTACTTTTTGGTTCTGACCTAAAGTCACTCCAGCTTTCAAAATCTTCTTTAGTAAATTTTACCATCTATCAATTTTTATTTCATTTAACTTTTTTCTTCTGTTATTACAATCACATTTAGTACCTCTTAATTTGTGATATTTATCTACTAGGTATTTAATACCAGTATACTTTGTAATGTAATAAATAATGTTTCCTATTTTCATAATTCGTTTATTGGTATTGTTATTCCTTTACTTGCCATATTATCACCACCTTTTTTATCTTTTTTTGTGTTTAGATATTTACGGCATTTATCTTTTAAATCTTCTGTTTTTAAAATATATAATTTATCTAAATAAATATAATAGTATTTTGCTTTTGTAGTTGCTATTCCACTTGGTTTGTCATTGCATTCATATTCAACATAAAAGTTACCAGTCTTTTTATATTGTGCATCACTTTTTACCTCAACACCCATATCTAATTCTGGTATAAATATATCCCACTCTAAAAAATAACCATCTTGTATATATGCTTTTGGATATTTTTTCTGTATTAATTCAAGTGCTTTCTTTTCATAGAGCTGCCCAGTTTGTAAATCCTTTTTAAATTTTTCCCTCATAATAGTTTTTTTAATTTATTCTTGACTTTGTTATATGTGTTGTAAAGTGAATAATAATGTATAAGGCTTTTGCGTGAAAATTCTGCAATGCTTTCGCCCTCATTTATTATTTCAAATACTTTTCTATCATACCAAAACATTCTTGATAGTTCTTCTTGTATTTTATCATATGGTTCTTGATAGTTTACATCTGATGTGGTTAAGTGTATGTCATCCATAGAAACCATAGTAATGTTTTTACCTTTTCTTTTTAAATCGTAAAACAATGTTCTTAAAGTCTTAAAAATATAGTAGTAGTTTATTTCTTCTTCATTGTACATTATATCCAAACCTTTTTCAAGTTTCAGTTGTATCTTATAATACATTTCTTGTACAATATCTTCAGCGGTTTCTTGTTTGCACCCAAAGGATAAAACTATTTCTACCCACTCTTTATGCTTTGCAGCAACTATAATCATTGTTTTTTGTACCATATCATTTTAAAGGGTCATATAAATCACCAACTATTATAGGCAATCCTTTTTCGTTTACTTCAAAGCTAAATGTTTCAAAAGAGTAACCCCTACTTCTACCGCATTTTACCGTTGTCCAATCTTTATTAACTGTGTTTGCTTCCAAACTTATTACAGTTTCTGCTTTCTTTTCTAATGCACTACCTAAATGACCAGTTCCGAGTTTAGCACTACCAAAGTTTTGATGTATCACACAAATTATATGCACGTTTTGTTGTTGGCTTATTCTCATTAATGCACTTACTAATTCATTACTTTTTTCTATGTTGTTTACATCAGCACATAAATCTGCTACACCATCTATAATTAAAAGTGATGGTTCTTTTATGTGTTCCTTTAAATAGTATTCAATAAACTCTAATCGTTCCTTAAAAGCTATTGTACGCAATGCAAACGTATGATATTTGTCTTTAGGTATGTTGCTATCCATATCTAATGGTCTTTTAAATACTTTAGATGCGTGCCAGCTTCCTTGCTCTGTATCTATATAGATTAAATCACCATTACCTCTATGTCCTTTTATTTTTCCACCGTAAATATTTGAACCACTTAAATAAGCACTTGCTAATAGGCTACAAAAAAAACTTTTACGGGTCTTTGGTGGTGCTGTTATTACTGAAAGATTGCCAAACGTTCCTAAAGCTATTGGTATAAGTAAATCACCTTTATCAGATTGTAAAACCTTTTCACCATAGCTTAAACATACTGGTGGATATTCTAATTTTTCGTTAATGTCTATCTTGCAAGTATCTGCAATAAACTCCATCAACATATTCTGTTCTGTTTCTTTTTCTGTCATTTGTTAAATATATAAAAAAAAGGTGCAAGTTAAAAACTCACACCCCTTTTAAAGTTAGGCTAATTAAAATGGTAAGTCATCACTTGCTGGTTCTGCAACCGCTTGTGGTTTATCTTCTCTTTCAGCAACCGTTACACCATCTGGTGACATCCAAACAACCTTACCGTTTCCAAGATAGGTTTTAGCAACCTTTGCTTCACGTTCTTCTTTGGTTTGGCTATCCATAAAAGCTACGTTGTTGCCGTATCTAGTTTCATCTTGTACCGCTATTGTAAAATTGTAGTACACCGCACCATCTTTTCCTTTGATAAATTTCTCTTTAGGTAGTCTATCTACTCTAATACTTCCGTTGATAATTGCACTCATAATATATAGTTTAAATTTTGGTATAGTCATAACACTCTATACCTAGTGTTTTTATTTTCTTTTAAAGTCATCACTTTCATCTTCACCAAAAACTCCAAGTTCGTAAAAACCAGTTAGTTTTAGTACACTTCTTGATAATGCTCTTTTCTCTGCCATTTCCATTACATACCAACTATTACAATTTCCATCTTTATAGTTAGCACCTTTTAATGCACTTCCAAATGTTTCAATTTGTACTTCTTCTTTTTTTGCATACGCTTTTACAACCGCAAAGTTAGGTTCACATTTTACAACCTCATAACTAATAGCTATGTTTTCTTTTGCTGCTATCTTTTCAATACCTTGTCTGGTGATGATAACATAGTGCTGATGTTTGTATACATCTGTTTTTTCAAGTTCATACTTCTTGTACAAATCTAATAATTTTTCTCTATCCATTTTGTTTAAATATTTGTGATACTTCTATTTGTGCTTTTAATTCTTCTATTCTATTACATAAGGCTTCTATCCTATATGTATATTCGTCAAATTTAGTTTGTGCGGTTTCTTGTGAAAAGTTAGTTTGCATTACCTTATATTTATTAAGGTTGATTTTGCATCATCTAACCTTTTGATTATTGATAAAACTGTTATTGCGTCTTGGTCTTGTTCTGCTCGATACAAATCAAATTCAAGTCTTTTAATTTCATCTTTTAAATCGTGTTTCTGTGTTCTCATTCTGTTTTATTTAGTTAGTAAAAAATTAAGTTTTTCTTGAATTGGTTTTAAAGACTTTGTACTTTTTATTATAGTACCATTTAACCATAAGCTAAACTTGTCATTAAGTGTTGTAACCTCAATAAAATCTTCTTGTGAGTTTGTAAACTCTAAATCTTGTTCTTGTAATAATTGTTTTGTAAGTGTCATAATATCAAGTCTTTTAATTTCGTCTTTTAAATCGTGTTTCTGTGTTCTCATTCTGTTTTATTTAGTTGTTTTTAATTGCGTAAATACCATCTTTATCTTGTATAATAGTAAACCCAAAAGAGTTTTTTTCTACTATATTAAAATCCCCAGTTAATTCCCCAGAGGCTACCATTGTAAAGTTTTTCATTTCGTAAAAAGTTTCATTTTGTAATGTCATAATATTCTGTTTTAGTTATTAATGTTAAGCAAATATAAACAAAAAATTTAATAACACAACAATATTTTAAAAATAATTTAAAAAAAAAGCAAAAAAAAAGGCTTGACATAAAGCCAAACCCCTTTTCCTTAACAAAACAGAATACCCAAAGATAGTCTTTTATAAACTATCTACCAAGTCTTTATAGTGTTTTATCATATCTTGTAGTTCATCATTAGAATACTTTACAGTTTCTTTTGATTTTATGTATAATTCTTCAGCAGTACCATCACCATACTTTTCGTCTAATTGTTTACTAAAAATATACTGTTCACCAGCTTTAAACATATTACAACCAACGCATTGCACCGCTACATTCATTTCTAACCATCTTGTTGCATAATGTTTTCTAGACTGAAAGTGACCACATTGCATACCTTTTTTATAGTGTGATACCTTACCGCAAGTAAAGCAAGTAACATCACCATTATGGTCTGCATCCTTTAACCTTATGTACTGGCTAAATATAGCATCAAGTTTTTTAACTATTTTACTTCTGCTTGGTTTAGATGGCATTATCTATTGTTTCAATTATATGCCTAAGTTGGCTTCTTTCAAATTCACCTAGTGATTTATCATCTATAATTAATAGGTAATAATCTTTTCTAACCTCAATACATTTTGTGTTTTCCATCTTTTATTTGTTTTTTAAAAAAAATATTAATAACTTTGTACTTTTTTATTACTTCAAATATATAAAATAAATAATTAGAAATATATATATAAATATAAATCTAAAAATATATATTAAAAAAAATATAGAAATACTTAAAAATATAAGATAATGATTTTGGTATAGTATTCTATTTCTTGGAGATATACTGGTATTTTTCAATTCCTCTTGAACCATAGTAGCTTATAAAAACTGTAATAAGTAAAGATTTAAGTAAATCTATCCATTCAGAACCTACACCAAATTCTAAATTTAAACTATCCATTAGTATAAGTAACCAAGTTGATACAGTTAAGAAGATTAACATCATTGGACGCACATTCTTTGATAGCCAACTATCGCTTGACATATCACTTGACCATCTTTTAGAAACCTCTTGTATTTCTATAATATCTAATTCAAGCAGCTTTAAGGCTTCTTCTTTGTCTTTAGGTGTAATAGCATCATCTTTGCTTATAAGACCACCTATCAGCTTTAAAATACCAGCATCTGGCACAACATCACTAACACCTTTAAGAATGTTTGGTGCAGCTTTAGTAAGAAATTTACCTACTCTAGTATCTTTAAACTTTTTTTTACTTTTTCTTTCTTCCATTATTCTTGGTCATTAAGTACCACTTGTGCGAGGTATACCCGATGGTTAGTAAAAGCAAAATAATCTTTAATACTATATCAATATTTGTCATTGAAAATAAAAATGTTCCTAAATTTATAAGCAATGTTTTATAGTCTGTTATCATTTCTTATCTATTTGTTTTAATTTGTTTATTGCCCACTCAACACCAGAAGCACCACCCCAAGCATCCCACATAATACCACCACAACCATCTTTGTAGGGTACGTCTTTATGTTGTTGATGTCTTTTAAAAGATGCCATTCTTGCTATTGTATCTCTTGAAATGTTTTCTTTTCTTGCTAATTGACCAGCTCTTGTCCATCCTATTCTTGTACCACAAGATGAGCCATTTTCTTCTTTGTACTTTATAGCTTTCTTTGCATTGTTAGATGCACTTTCTGGATAGTCATTGTAGGTTTCAAGCTCTACTTCATACCCATTAAAATTATGATAGCAAATTGCAATGGCTTGTGATTTATTGTGGTATCTCATTAGTTGAGGTACACACCTAATCATATAATCACTTTGGTTTTCGTCTGGCTTCTTTTTAGGTATCGGCATATTAATAAGTGTAATAAACACCTCTTTTTTTAGTTACTAATACTTGTTTTCTGTTGTTGTCTTTATTAAAAGAAACGTGTAACCATTTAGGTTCCTTGCCGAATTCCCAAATAAGTTGGTCAAAATCAAGTTCCGTTCTAATATAATGAAACATCTCTAAATTAGACTTACCACCCATACTTGTAATGTCCATTGCTTCGCCATTCATATGAGATGACGTTTTAGAGCCTTTTAAGGCAGTATTAAGTTCTAAAGACCTAAACATACTATTTACTTTAATTGGTGCATCTACCCACTCTCTTAATGGTTCAAACACTTCTTCAGCTAATAGTTTCATATTCTCAACTTGTTCTTCATTTGGTTTATTCTTTATGCCTTTTTGTTTAGCATAATTAGAACCAACTGCCTCTTTGTATGATATGTGTTTACTAATTCTTTTCATCTGTAATTAATTTAAAAGTTCCATCTTCTAGGTTTACTTCTATGTTACCATACTTCTTTTCAAGTTCTTTCTTGTTCTTTTCTTGCTTCATAGAAAGTTCTGCAAACATATGAGATAGTGTATGTGACTGTGTAGCCAATAAACCTAAATCGTGTAAGATTGCTTGTTTCTTCTGTTCTTGCTCTTTAAATTCTTTTAATTCACTTTTTGATAATTTTCCCATTGTATTTGTTTTTTGGTTAAGTATCAAATATACTAATTATTTAGGTACTTCTGCATTTCTTGGATAACCGTAAAAGCTATGTGCTGCTTCTATTGGGTACACCATAAAAGCGCCAAAGTCTAAATCTAAACTACTCATTACATCTATGGCATAACCATCATAGTAAACCGCTGGTGTAATTATATTACCATCTGCATCATAAGTAGCTGGTATCTTTACAACCTTACCGATATAAACAACCGCTGCCGTATCTTTTGCAAATACTATCTCGTTATCAGTTTCAACTAAAACACCAATACTTAAAAGGTAGTCTTTGCCCTCTTGCTCTGTTGGAAAATTTGTCTTGTATATATTCATTATATTGTTGTTAGTTCTGTTAGTTCTTGGTCGCTTAAAGCCTCTTTCCAAACTGCAAGTGCTTTTGTTTTGCCGAAGAAAGGGAAAGCATTACCAGTAAAATCAAAAGAAACATTGTCAATAATTAATGTATTTACATAATTTGACGTATCAGTAATTACTTTAGTTCCATTTATATAAACACCGCTATCTCCAGACTTGTAACGTATTGCTATTTTTTGAAATCCTTCTTGAAAATCAATTGCTTGGCTTGTAATGTTTAATGCGCCAATCAATATTTTTATATACCATTTAGCTTCATTGTCTTTTTTGCCAAAACCAATTCTAACACTATCACTTGCGTCTGTCATTGAAATTAAACGAAAACCGCCATTATCATTTTGATTGATTGCTATCTCTGCATATAAAACACCCTCTGTGCTATTTATTGTTGCTAAACTTCCGCCATTGTTGCATACGTCTTGGTTACGTGTAACTGTTGTTCCCGATGTTGGTATGTAAGATGTTGAGTAGGTCAGTTCTTCAGATTGCGCTCCCCATATTATAAACTCGCTTAAGGTTTGCGAATTGTCTCTAAAATCAACATAAAAATTATTTGAACCTCCAGCATTAGAGCTATTTACCTCAAATCTTTGCCAATCTTCAGTAAGTGTAAATAAATTGTTTGTGTTGGCATTATTAGACATTAATTTTGCCGTTCCAGTTCCACTAACAGTTCTTGCATATATGCTTCTAGCTGCAAACGCTGATGTTTGGTCGTTTAAATATATAAGGCTAGTCCCAATTGTACCAGATATTTTTGTTGCACCTAAAGTTCCGTCTGGTGCTAGTTGACCAGTAGTTAAAACTGGGCTTCCTAATGCACTCCACTGGCTAAAATCCTCACTATAAGTAACTGTATTCGTACTCTGCGGTTCAAACAACCAACTTCCGCACCCACTATCTGGCACTACTTCTTGACCGAGATATTCTTTTACAGATACGTTGTCTATTGTAACATTACCCGCTCCTCGCAAAGCAAAACCTAGACCTATTGATGGTTGACTTGTAAATATATACTCATATTCTCCAACA
>Ga0208643_1000954_pt1 | contig 17509 bp, 17 predicted proteins | sample VirMetDEL_Nov_12_FD_184516 | JGI IMG/M metagenome (GOLD analysis project Ga0208643, IMG submission 184516) | Aqueous microbial communities from the Delaware River and Bay under freshwater to marine salinity gradient to study organic matter... | ecosystem: Environmental > Aquatic > Marine >... | reverse complement strand
GGTGTTTACGCGGCGCAGAAAAAGCGCAGGAATAGAATATCCTTAAACTAATCATGTACTTAGGGTAAACTGTTCATTTACTACTGGAGAAAGCAATGGCAAGCACTGGCGGCGTGAAGCTGGGTAGCACTTACGATCAAGTACGGACTCAGAAGATGGCAGCGGAAGCGCAGATCGCGGAGATTGAGCTTGCGAAGGTGAGGGGGGAGCTTGTGACGGCTGAAGAAGTCGTTACAGCGTGGATAGATGTGGTGGGAGCGGTAAAAGCCAAGCTACTTTCAATCCCAACGAAGGCCGCACCGATATTGGCGAACGAGGAATCAGCGGGCGGATGTCAAATCATCCTAGAAGACCTAATCAACGAAGCATTGGAAGAACTAGCGAATTATGACCCAGAAACAAACCCCACCTCTACATCTTCAGGATCACTTGAAGAAGGCGATGATGACCTTCCGCCCTCCGCCGCGCCTAAGCGTAAGCCAGTGGGCCGACCAAGAAAGACGGCTAGACTCACAAAGTAGCGCCGAACCCGGACGCTGGTATACAAGTCGTGCCGAATATCAAAGGGGAATCATGGATGCGTGTTCTGATCCGGCTATTCAGGAAGTTGTTGTCATGGCTGGAGCACAGCTTGGGAAAACCGAGGTTATTCTCAACATTGTGGGGTATCACATTGACAATGACCCTTCTCCTATTTTGGTGCTCCAACCTACTCTTGAAATGGCTCAAGCGTTCAGTAAAGACCGCGTGGCAGCGGGCCTCATTAAAAGTACACCGGCTCTTCGGGGGAAGGTAAAAGACCCTCGAGCACGAGATTCAGGCAACACGACTCTGCATAAGGTGTTCCCTGGCGGGGCGCTGACGATGGTTGGAGCAAACAGCCCGTCAGGGCTCGCCTCACGCCCTATCAGGATAGTTTTGTGTGATGAGGTGGATAGGTACCCACCGTCGGCAGGAAGCGAGGGAGACCCTATACAGCTCGCTAAGAAGCGTGCAGCTACCTTTTGGAACCGGAAGCTGATCTCGGTATCTACGCCGACAAACGAGGATAACAGTCGCATTCAGGATGCTTTTGAGAAGTCTGACCAGCGGTACTACCACGTTCCCTGTAAACACTGCGAAACAGACCAAGTTTTGAAGTGGTCTAACGTGAAATGGCAAGAAAACAATCCAGATTCAGCCCAATACGTCTGCGATCACTGCGGAGTCTTGTGGACTGACGCTGATCGGGTGTGGTCTATACGAAATGGGACGTGGATTGCTAAGAAATCGTTTCAAGGGATTGCTGGATTCGCCATCTCTGGCCTTTATTCGCCTTGGACGCCCCTCCCTGATGCTGTGAAGGAGTTTTTGTCGGTCAAAAGCAATCCAGAGCAACTGAGGGTGTGGACAAACACTTATTTGGGACAGACTTGGAGCGATATTGGCGAGACGGTTGATGACTACATGCTGTCAGAGCGTCGAGAAGAGATGCCTAATGTGCCTGATGACGCTTTAATTCTCGTGGCTGGTGTCGATGTACAGGATAACCGGCTGGAAATATCAATTATTGGCTACGGGAGAGACGATGAGTCTTGGGTTATCGACCATATCACCCTTTACGGAGATCCATCTACTCCGCAGCTATGGACTGCTCTCGACTCCTACCTCTTCGCACAGTACGAAACCGAAAACGGTAGACAAATCGCCATCCGCGCCACTTGTATCGACTCTGGAGGCCATTTCACCAACTCAGTCTACGCTTACTGCAAGAAGAATCTTGGACGCAAGGTCTTTGCAATTAAGGGTATGGGGGGAGAGGGAAAGCCTGTTGCCGGTCGCCCCAGCAAAAACAACGTCGGTCGCTGCCCACTTTTCCCGATTGGTGTAGATACGGTTAAGGATCTGATGTTCGCTCGGATGCGAATACAGGAAAATGGGCCGGGATACATGCACTTCTCTGACAAGCTCAATGATGAGTATTTCCGTCAGCTAACGGCGGAAAAGATAGTGACTAAGTACCACAAAGGCTATAAAAAACGGGTTTTTGAGAAGATTAGGGCTAGAAACGAAGCCTTAGACTGTATGGTATACGCTTATGCAGCTTATGCTATTATTGGCATAAATATCAATGGGTTAGCGGATAAACTTGACGAACCTTCTTCAGTAGAGGAAAATAGTCGTGCGAAAGAAGTTCCCGTAACCCCAAACAAGCGTCCATTTGTACCAAAGACGGGGCGCAGTTTTGCTAACTCATGGCGGTAATTTATGGCGAACCTGTTTGACCCAGCCAATGCTCCATTAACGGAGCCAGAGAGCTTTACGGTCGGGGATTACGTTCAGTGGAAGCGTACAGACTTCGTTTCTGACTACCCTACCGCGTCATATTCGGCGCAATACGTTGCTCGTATACACCAAGGCGGTAACGCAGAATTCACAGTTGATGCAACCGAAGTTAGTGATGGATACTTATTCTCCATCACTTCTGCGGATAGTGCGGCATACACGGCTGGCAAGTATCACTGGCAGTTAGAAATCACACAAACGTCCAGCGGTAATCGAGTAGTCCTTGATGACGGTGACTTCAATATCATTGTCGATTTGGATGACAACCAAGCTGATCCGCGCATATTCGCGGAAATCATGGTTGGCAAGATTGAGTCATTGCTCTCAGGCAAGGCTGATTCTGACGTTTCTTCATATTCCATCGCTGGTCGCTCACTGACCAAGATGTCATTCCAAGAGCTTATCGACGCACGAGACTTTTATCGTGGTGAAATCGTCCAGCACGAGGCGAAAGAACTAGCGAAACACGGTAAAACCGGCTCACAGACTATCAAGGTGAGGTTCTAATGGGGATTTTCGATAGATTTAGAGCTAAACCCAAGAAAATGGTGCCGTTCAAGCGTTCTTATGCTGGCGCTAGTACATCTAGGTTGTTTGATGACTTCAGAAGCTCTGAGCGTAGCGCAGACAGCGAATTAAAGCCTGCATTGACACGACTTCGCTCTCGATCTCGAGATTTGGCCCGAAATAACGAATATGCGAAGCGATACCTCACCCTCTTGAAGAATAATGTGGTTGGGGAGCGTGGTTTTACGCTACAGGTCAAGGCTTTAGCGTCTGGCGGCAAGTTAGATGAGTCTGGGAACCAAGCGGTAGAAGACCAGTGGCGCTCATGGGGCAAATACGGCAATTGCACGGTTGACGGCAAGCTGTCTTGGGTTGATGTACAGAAGATGGTGATTGAATCCATCGCTCGGGATGGTGAAGCATTCGTTATCCTACACCGTAGCGCGGAATTCAAAGACTCCTTTAGTCTACAACTGATTGAGCCTGATCGAATTGACGTTGAGTTCTCTGAATATCTAAGGAATGGCAACGAAGTTCGCATGGGCGTTGAGATTGACAAGTTCAAACGTCCGGTCGCTTACCACATGCTTTCGTACCACCCAGGTGATTACGATTTTACTTCTATGTCGAAGAGTCCAAAACATATTCGTATCCCAGCGGCTAGGATGTTGCACATATTCAAGCAGTTACGCGCCGGACAAACGAGAGGGGAGCCTTGGATGGCCCCTTCGATGGCTGGACTCAAGCAGTTGGGCGCGTTACGCGAGGCTGCGGTAGTTAACGCTCGTGTCGGAGCCTCTAAAATGGGCTTCTTCACCTCTCCCGCTGGAGATGGATTCGTCGCTGATGATCTTGATGGTAATGTGCCAATCATGGATGCGGAACCCGGTACGTTCCACCAGCTACCAAACGGCGTGGACTTCACCGCATTTGACCCTCAGTACCCGTCTAGCGAGTTTGACAGCTTCCATAAGGCAATCCTAAAGGGCATCGCCAGCGGCCTTGAGGGAGCCTCCTACACGTCCCTATCGAACGATTTGGAAGCAACCAGCTATTCAAGCATTCGTCAGGGCGCTCTGGAAGAGCGTGATGCGTACAAGAACCTTCAGACATTTATGATCGACAGCTTCATTCGTCGCGTTTACGAGGCATGGCTGGCATCCACGATGGAGATGGGCGGCATTATCGTTCCTATCAAGGAATATGACCGGTTTGCCAGCAAGAGCGAGTTCCGTGGCAGGGCTTGGAGTTGGGTAGACCCTCAGAAAGAGATGACTGCCGCAGTTCTAGGGCTGAAGAACGGCATCTTGAGCTTGCAGGACGTTGCGAGCAATTACGGCAAAGATACTGAAGAACTGCTTGCTCAGATTCAGCGCGACAAGGCTCTCATGGAGCAATTTGGCGTTCAGTACGCATTAGAGCCGTATGCAGCTCAGATTTTGCCTGTGGAGGCTGATATAGCGGGGGAGCCTGATGGCGACTTATAAGGGCAGAGAGATAAACACTAAGCCTACTGAGGCTATGGTTGAAGAAGCCAATCGCGGCCTTGAGTGGCGCAAAGAGCATGGGCGTGGCGGAACCCTTGTTGGGGTTGCTAGAGCACGAGATATATCAAACCGTAAAGAGCTGTCTATCAGCACCTTTAAGCGCATGTTTTCGTTCTTCTCGCGTCACGAAGTAGATAAGGAGGCCGAGGGCTTCCGTCCGGGGGAAGAGGGCTATCCATCAGCGGGTCGGATCGCTTGGGCTTTATGGGGCGGTGATGCTGGGTTTGCAGTAGCCAAGCGGGTCAAGAGACAAGTTGAGGCTGCTGATGATGAGGAGGATCGAGCGGAGCTTTCTGGCTCTGTAAAGAAGGGGCTGCAAGCTAAGGTTAAAGATCACAACGAGGAGGTGGGCGATGCTGAATCTAAGCGCACGAATCTACGCACTTTATCTGCGGTGTTTAGACGAGGTGTTGGAGCGTATAAGACGAATCCAGGATCTGTTCGACCGACAGTAAAGAGTCCTGAGCAGTGGGCGTATGCTCGCGTAAATTCATTTTTGTACGTTCTTAGGAACGGCAAGTTCCGTAGCGGCAAACATGACACAGACCTTCTACCCAAAGGCCATCCACTAAGTTCTGATGACAGAGGTTTTGATTCAGACTGTGACAATAAATGGAGTGACACGATGGACAAAACCATGGAAAATCAACCACTTATAGACGAAAGCGAAGAAATTACTATGGACTCAGAGCGTCACATAAAAAACGTAGAAGAGACCGATGATTCATACATCGTAGAGTACGCCAAGGCGGAAATCGAAGAGCCTGAAGAAGCTGCTGAAGAGGTTGCTGAAGAGGTGGAAGAAGTGGTCGAAGAGAATTCCTACGACGATAGGTCTGAAGAATCGAACATGACTCGCGCAATGGCTATGGAGATGGCCCCTGTTGATGAGGACAAGCGAACGGTTCGCATGGCCATATCAAGCGAAGAGCCGGTCATGCGTTCATTCGGCATGGAAGTATTAGAGCATTCAGACGAGGCGATTGACTTGTCATTCCTGAAGTCTGGACGCGCCCCCCTCTTACTGGATCACGACCCAGAGAAGCAGGTGGGAATTATTGAATCTGTAAGCCTCGATGGCTCGGCTCGGCGACTCCGAGCGACGGTGCGTTTTGGAAAAGGCGCACTTGCTAGAGAGGCTTTTGATGATGTTACCGATGGTATCAAGGCTAATGTAAGCATTGGTTATTCGGTGCAAAAAATGGAGCGGAAGGACAAGGACACATATGTGGTCAAGAAGTTCCGTATCCACGAAGCGAGTTTAGTCTCAATCCCTGCTGACGTGACAGTCGGCGTGGGGCGGTCTAGCGAGCCTTCGCAACAACCAGTGATCGTAACTGACAATGCAAAGGAGCAAATTATGTCAGAAGTTGATGTACAAGCGGTTGAGGCACAAGCCCGTCAAGCCGCTCAAAAGAATGCCGCTCAGATCGTTGAGCTTGGCTCTCGTCATAACAAGTCTGAAATGGCCCAGCGTGCTATCTCTGAAGGCGTAAGCATCGAAGAGTTCCGTGGCCAACTGCTTGAAGAAATCGGCAGCATCGGCGCTGTAGAAGATCAAGAGATTGGTCTGAGCCGTAAGGAAGTTGGAAAGTTTAGTATGATGCGGGCAATCCACGCTCTAGCTAACCCAACTGACCGTCGCGCTCAAGAAGCTGCTGCGTTTGAGTTTGAAGCCTCACGCGCTGCTGCTCAACAGTACGGTGTAACCGCTCAAGGCATTATGTTGCCTGCTGAAGTTCTGCGGAACTGGAAGCGTGATATGTCTGCTGGCTCTGATGGCGATTTGATTGCTGAAGACTTCAAGGGCGAGGAGTTCATCGACGCTCTGCGTAACGCTTCAAGCGTAATGCAGGCCGGTGCTCGTATGCTGGGTGGTCTGTCTGGCGACGTTAAGATCCCCAAGAAGACTGCTGCCTCTACCGCTGCTTTCGTAGCGAGTGAGGGTACGGCTGCTGCCGAGTCTGAAATGACCATCGGCAACGTGAGCATGGCTCCCAAGACTCTGGGTGCGTTCACCGACGTTACTCGTCAGTTGCTGATCCAAAGCTCTTTGGACGTTGAGGCTCTGATCCGTGACGATCTGGCTCAATCCATCGCTACTGCGATTGACAAGGCTGGCTTGGAAGGCTCTGGCTCTTCAGGCAATCCAGAAGGCATCTTGAACACTACTGGCGTTAACCAAGTGACCAACTTCGCTGCTGCAAACCCAACGTTTGCTGAAGTTGTTACGCTGGAAACCGCTGTAGCAGAAGACAACGCTCTGATGGGCAACCTGTCTTACATCTTGCCTGCAAGCATGTACGGCGCGTTGAAGACCACTGAGAAGGCCACCAACACTGCTCAATTCGTAGTAGAGCCAGGCGGCACCATCAATGGTTATCAAGGCATCGTGTCTAACCAAGCTACTGCTGGGAACCTGTACTTCGGTAACTTCAGTGACCTACTCATCGGCATGTTCGGTGGATTGGACATCGTTGTTGACCCATACAGCAACAGCACCAGCGGCACTGTCCGAGTCGTTGCATTGCAATCTGTAGACGTAGCAGTACGTCACGCAGTGAGCTTCGCATTCGGTAACGACGGAGCGTAAAGCTGACGAAGCCCCTCACCTTCGGGTGGGGGGTCTTCCTTTGGAGGTTGAATGAAGTATCAAGTAATGAAGCGATGTGTCATCAAAGGTTCCACATGGAATGTTGGCGACATTGTTGAGAGCGGCAAAGATTTTGATGAGGCTGACGTTAAAGGCTTGATGGGCATTGAGCGGATTGTTCCGTATGCCGAGCCTGAGAAGACGGAAGACCGATCTATTGGTTTAGGTGAAGACAAGCCTCGAAGAAGAACCCGTAAGAAGGCTGACTAATGGCTGTAGAGACTGCGGATGACAGGCTGTTAATGCTGACTGACTTTGGAATAGACGTGTCATACACGCTCCAAGGCGGTTCTGCGGTCACATATAAGGCTATCGTTGATAACGATTACGAAGGCGTCCAAGCGGGTGGAACGGTTGCATTTGCAGTCAGCCGCCCCCGTTTACTTATGAGGACAGCCGACATATCAGCGGCAGCAGAGGGCGATACGGTCGCTTATGAGGGCAGTACCTACACAGTCAACATTGTGATGGCTGATGGCACTGGGATGACAGAGCTTATGGTGAGCAAAAACTGATGGCGCATGTACGGCAGTTAATCAGGGAAAACATAGAGACCACCCTCACTGGTTTAACAACCACTGGGTCTCGAGTCTTCGCTAGTCGAGTTTATCCGATAGCGGCTGACAACCTGCCTGGTCTGGCCTTGTACACGACAGATGAAACCACTGAGTACAACACTGTCGGCTTGCCCAGAACGCAGATTCGCACCTTGTCGGTGACTGTAGAGGCGTATGTTCGTGGCAATGCGAACTATGACGATTCATTAGACACGATCTGTTCTGAGATTGAAGTAGCCTTGTATACCGACCTGACGAGAGGTGGGTACGCGAAAGACACAAAGATTACAGCTATGGATGCTGAGTTCTCTGGTGACGGAGATCAGCCCGTGGCAAGAGCGACACTGCGTATTCTTGTTGATTACGCAACTAAAGAAAACGATCCAACAACGGCGGTTTAACATGGTCGAAATGGAATATAACGGTTCAATCATTCGTGTCTCTTTAGACCGAGTTGAATACCTAGAATCAAAGGGCTGGGTTCGGACGGACGCTGCTATTGATGAAACCTCCGCAGAAGCGGAAGAAACTGATAAATCCGAGGAGGATTAACACATGGCTACGCATACCGGTAATGATGGGGTAGTTAAGATCGGTGCAAATCAAGTTGCAGAAGTCCGTTCTTTTACCCTAAATCAAACTGCTGATACGGTTGAAGATACGACGATGGGCGATACCGCTCGAACATTTAAGCCCACGCTATCTTCAGCAGACATTTCTCTTGAAGTGTACTGGGACGAAACGGATACAACCGGACAGGTTGCTTTGGGTGTTAGATCAGAAGTAACGCTTGATCTATACCCAGAGGGCGATGACTCTGGTGACACGAAATACAGTGTTCCAGCAATCGTAACAGGATTCTCAATCAACACATCTTTTGATGGAATGGTTGAGGCTTCTATCACTGCTCAAGCTACAGGCGCTATAACAACGAGTACCGTTTAATGGCAGGACTAATAGATAAAGCGGTTGCTCATTTTAGTAGCCGCGAAATAAGAAGTATGGATGTTCCCGAATGGGACACAACGGTATACACCAAAAACCTAACCCTTGATGGCAAGTCTCGCCTAGCGAAACGTGCTGATGGGGATACTTGGGACTACTTGGTTTATGCCTGCATATTCGCCTTAACTGATGAACAGGGAGAGGCAGTATTCACGTTAGAAGACAAGGTTAAGCTCAAAAAGAATGTTGACCCTGACATCATTGTTCGTCTTGGCAATTTCGCTTTAGGGATTGTGGGCGATGACGAAGAGGAACGTGAAAAAAACTGATTGATGACCAAGGGGAGCCGACTGATCTGTTCTTAATGTTTGAACTAGCTAGTCGCCTTGGTCAGCCGCTCTCAGTTGTGTTGGATATGACGGAGAACGAGTTTAACCACTGGTTCACATACTACCGTGTAAAGCAGGAGATGGTGGATGGCAACAGGCGCTGAAATTCAGGTACGGGCAACCGTCAAAGACCAGATAAGCAAGCCGCTTGATCGCATAAACACCAAGATGCGCGATACGGCTAAGGCTGGTAAAGACCTTAACGGTACAATGCGTCTGATGCGCGGTGGCGCTGGTCAGTTAGGACATCAGGTTCAGGACGTTGCTGTACAGCTTCAAATGGGCACTGACGCGATGATCGTCTTTGGTCAGCAGGGTTCTCAGGTTGCCTCTCTCTTCGGCCCCAAGGGAGCGATGCTTGGCGGTATTCTTGCCGTTGGAGCCGCAATCGCTGGGCCTTTAGTTAAATCTCTGACTCAATCAAATGATCTAATTGAAGAGTTGGAGAAGAGCGCAAGAGAAAGCACCGCTTCGCTTCACGAGCTTAGTGGTGCTCAGAGAGAAGTTGCAAAGCAGGTTTTGCTTGAGCGAGAGAAGGAGCTTCTTGACGCTGTAACACAGGCAAGAGAAAACCTTGAAAAAGCCGAGGAGCGTCAAACCCAAAAGTCCGTTACCAAGACTCGTGGTGGAGTAAATCAAAACGCCATCGCATTTGAGCGAGCCGAGGAAGCTGTTGATAACTATAAAATACAGCTTGGATTGGTTGAGACGGAGTTAGAAAGAGTCCAAACAGCCTTGTCAGGCGTCGATCAATCATTAGTTGAAGCCAATAAGGCGCTAGAGCTTCAAGTTGCCACTTATGGCATGAACGAATTGGCTGCCGCTGCGTATGAAGCCCAACTTGATGGTGTTATAACGGCTGAAGAGCGTTATCAATTACAGTTATTGAGTCAGCTTGAAACACTAAACGCGGTCGAAGAGGCTAGGGACGAGGCAAGAAAGAAGCGTGAAGAAGACATAAAGGCCGCTGAAGACCTTGCTGATGCGGAAGCCGCTGCTTTCCAAGTTGTAACTAAAGCTCAAGAAAAAAGGTTCTCCGATGATGAGAAGCGCAGAGCCAAAGAAGCTGCCGAGGAAAAGAAGCGTAAAGATACTGCTGTTGGGAATCTTAAAGACAACCTCATGTCTTTGGACTCTAATAACAAGAAAGTTTTTGCGGCTCAGAAAGCGTTTCGCATGGCTGAAGCAACAATGGCCGCCTTTCAGGGTTATAACCAAGCTATTGGTGCTTTCCCTCCCCCATTAGGGCAGATACTTGGCGCTACGACATTCGCTTTGGGCATGGCAAACGTCGCTCAAATCAAAGCGCAGAGCTTTGAGGGCGGCGGCTTTACTGGGCATGGTGCCCGCGCTGGTGGCCTCGACGGTAAGGGTGGTCGGATGGCTATGGTTCACCCAAATGAGACCATTATCGACCACACAAAGGGTGGAGCGGGCGGGATCACCGTGATAAATAACGTAGATGCTCGCGGATCTGGCGCTGACGTAGACCAGAAGATCAAATCAGCTATGGCGCAGACATCTCAACAGACTATAATGACTATTCAGGATTTGATGCGGCGCAGGAGATTTGTGTAGATGACCACTTTCGCGTTCCCAAGCATCACTCCCACGACGAATACGTTTGAGCTTGTAGCCAACACTCGCACGTTTCAGTCGCCGCTAACCAATGCAGTGCAAACGTCATCTCGCAAGGGTTCGCTGTGGAAGGCCAGCTTACAATTCAACAACCTTTCTGGCGATGATCGCCAAGAGATGCAGGCGTTCCTGGTTAAGCTGAACGGGCAGCAGCACAGATTCACCCTTCACGACCATTCCTATACTCGAAGGGGTGCGGGTGGTGGCACATTGTCAATCAACGGCGCTAGTCAATCAGGAACCGCACTGGTGTGCGATGGTGCGACTGCTAACGTCAACAACTACCTGAGAGCGGGCGACTACATCTCGTTTAACAACGAATTGCACATGGTAGTGGTCGATGCTAATTCAGACGCATCGGGTAACGTCACCTTGTCGATTGCACCCCCTATCAGAAAGACACCAGCGGACGATACTGTTGTGGACTACCTCGCCCCTGTCTCTGGGGTGTTTATGCTTGCAGGCCCAGCGTCATGGGGCACTCAGCCAGGAATCATATCCAGTTTCACGATTGAAGCCGTTGAGGACGTTCTAGCATGAGTCGCGGCTTCCCATCAGCGGTTCTAACGGCGCTATCGTCAGATCACGTCGCGCTCGTCACGTTTGCCAAGTTGGAGTTCCCGTCTGGCACTATTTACCTGCACAACTCCATCGGCACATACACTTGGGGCGGGAATGATTGGCTGGGCACTGGCGACCTTGGCGAGATCAGCCAGCTTGAAGAAGGCGCACAGATCAGCCCGTACAAGATCACGCTCTCACTCTCTGGATTAGACGCAACGATCTCAGGTGCTGCGCTCACTGAAGACTATTACCTTCAGCCTGTCACGGTTTACATTGGAGTTCTGAACGCAAACGATGTACTGATTGCTGACCCGACTATCGTTTGGGAAGGCGCAATGGATCAGATGGAGCTAAGTGTCGGCGCGGCTGACGGGGATGTAATTGTCCTGACTGCTGAGTCTGAGCTTGCCCGTTTTGATAAAGCCTCGAACCTGAAGTATACCGACGCGCAGTTGCAGTCCGACTCTGCTGGTTCTCTGGGTTTTGAGTTCATGGCTGACATCGAGGGGGCAAAGATTCGGTGGGGTGATCCAAACTCTGATGCTGTTGCGGGTGGGCCTGCCAACCCGAACATCTACGACAACATCAACGTGAATCCAACTTTCTGATGAGAGTTCATGCCGCACTCAACAAGTGGCAAAAGCGCGATTTCAAATATGGCGATGCCGACTGCTGTCAGTTCATTGCCTTTGTTGTCAAAGAGCTAACGGGTAAAGACTATTCTGCTGGGTTTCAGTATGAGTCGGAAGCGCAGGCTGAGTTACTGGTGGGGAGAGAGGGTGAGCTTGTCGATTTCATCGGCAGTATATTGGGCGAACCGAGCGACGAATTGAAGGACGGCGACCCGTGTATCGTTGCCGCGCCGATTGTCGGTCAGGTTTGTGGTATTAAATTGAGAGACAAGGTGGTCTGCTTGACAAGCAAAGGGTTCGCACAGATCCCCGACCGCTATCTCGTCTCAGGATGGAGCGTTTAAGTGCCACAGGTAATTGTAGCTGCTGGTCTAGCGATTTATAAAGTCGGGTTGGCGACCGTTGCCGTTGTGGGCGGGGCAAGCGCGGCTGCTACAGCTTCAACTTTTGTTGTGATGGCTGCGGGAACAGCGGCGGTTGTTGCTGGTGCGGCTCTTGCGAATGCGGCAATGAAGGCATTGATTCCGGATTTGTCAATGCCACAGCCTGACACAGACAGATCTCGACAGCAGACGGTTAGGGGTACGATTGAGCCTCAGAAAATGGTCTATGGCGAAGCCTTGGTATCTGGCCCGATCTTCTTCGTTGGCGTGGCAGGAACGGATAACCGCGAACTGTACCACTCCATCGCCCTCACTGGGCATGAGGTTGAAGACATCACGGATGTGTTCTTCGATAATGAGAAAATCCTCGACGCGCAGATTGATTTCCAATCCAGAGTCACCGCTGGGACGTTTGGCCCGATTGACAGCGACTACATCTGCCAGATTGAACGGCAGACCGGAGCGTCGAACCAAGCTGCTGCTGGATTACTAAGAAGCGCATTCCCATCGGTATGGACTACATCGCACACCACGCCCAACATCTCTTGCATCACAACTCAATGGGTCAGAACAGACGGTTCTCAGGAACTGTGGGACAGACTGACACCGCGAGACATCAAGGCGCTCGTAAAGGGTAAGAAGGACATCTATGACCCTCGCCTCGACACATCAGCAGGCGCGAATCCAACGAATGCAACGTACCAACAGTGGACAGACAACCCCGCTCTATGTGCGGCTAATTACCTGACAGACACCACGTTTGGATTGTCAGTTCCTGTAGCAAAGATTGATTGGGACGCAGTAGAAACAGCGGCGGACGCTTGTGACGTGTTGGTCGCCATCCCTGGTGGTACGCAAAAGCGATTCACTGCCAACGGTGTTTTGTTCGCTACTGACTCGCACCGAGCCAACATCAACAAGCTGATGTCTGCGATGAACGGCTCACTGGTGTATTCCAACGGCGTTTACACAATCAGAGCGGGGGTATACGAGGCACCAACGGAGAGTTTAGATGAAGACTCACTTGCAGGCCCGATTTCGGTTAGAACGTCGGTGGAGCGCGGTGATCGTTTTAATACAATCCGCCCGATATTTATTGACCCCTCCCAGCAGCACAAGAGTGTCGAGGCACCAGAAGTCGCTCTTACAGCAGCGGTTAGCCGAGATAACAACGAAACACTGATTCGTGATGTGCAACTGTCCTTCACGAACACGTCGTACATGGCGCAGAGAATCGCTCACAAGCAGATCCAACTGACAGACCAGCAGACCGTCCTGACCTTCCCAACGAACCTGTCAGGGCTTCGTGTGGACGTTGGCGACAGGGTTAGCGTCACCGTCTCGGAATTGAACTACAGCAACAAGGTATTTCGTTGTGCTGGTTGGTCGTTCTCAGATACGCAAGACGGCGTGGTCAATCTGACGCTGTTGGAAGATGATGCCAGTTCCTACGCAGACCCGACCAGTGGTGAATACAGCACCCGCTCACCCTCTGGGACTATCACGCAGGGCTTCCGTGGCGTACCTGACCCGCAGAACCTGACCGCTACGTCTGGCCTCAAGCACATCGAACTCAACTGGACGAACCCAAGCAACCCGAAGCTGTTTGAAACCATTGTGGTTTACGCATCGGCTGACTCGTCTTGGGACAATGCTCAGTTGATTGGTGAGACTAGGGGAACGCAGTTCTTCCACGACGCAGCGAATCCGACTGACCCATTGTCGGTTGGTGATACCAGATATTACTGGGTGCAAGCATTCGCCTACGCTGGCGACAAGAACAGCAGCCAGAGCTTCGTCAGATCAGACAGAAACCCAGACAACGATACCTCCACCATCGTCGCTACGGTTGGCCCAAACAATCCCGACTATTCCGAGATCGTTGACGATACCCCGTCACAGACTCCACCCACCGGACTGACGCTGACAGAAACGACTGTCTTGGGTAACGATGGCTCTGTCCTACCTGCTGTTCAGGTGTCGTGGACTGCATCCAGCCCCAACACCTACGTCTCCTATTACGAAGTGCAGTTCAAGCAAACTTCGCAGGGTGAGATTGACTATGGCTCTGTCGCCAACTCATACACAGCGACAATTGACTACGGTTCTGTGGCTGATGCCACCACTCTCGAACTGAACTACGGGGGAGTGAACGAGGCTATCACCGGCGCAGGCGCTGAGTTCTCGTCTGTGGCTGTTCACGGCACCAGTACCGTGATCGCTGGCATGAAAGAGCTTGAGGAGTTCACGTTCAAGGTCAGAGCGGTAACTTTTACTGGCAAGGTTTCTGGCTTCATCACTGGTGAGCTAACGCTGCAAGGCGACCAGACTGCTCCAGCTATCCCATCCAGCATTGTGGTGACTGGTGGCATTCAACAAATCAAGCTCGATTATGAATTGCCATCTGACTCTGATCTGGCTTACGTCGAGATCTTCGAGAACACGGTAGACAACCAAGCATCGTCCACACTGATCGTTAAGACCAAGTCCGACCAGCACACAGTCACGGGTCTGGGCAATGATGTCACCCGATACTACTGGCTGCGAAGTGCCGACCGATCTGGGAACCTGTCCGGCTTCAGCGCGTCATTCTCAGCTACCACGCAGAAGATTGTGCTGGATGATTTCGCTCAAGATGTCTTGGATGAGTTCGCTGCTGGCGATGCTTTCGGGATTGAGCCTGTGTCTACGCTCTCAGGCGTCACAGGGGCGCATGTGGGGCAGATTAAGTTCCTGACAACCACAAACACCTTGTACGTTTGGACGGGCACAGCGTGGTCTACAGACCTGTTCACGGCATCAACAGTAGACCCCGGCTCCATCACTGCGGCTTCGTTTGCTTCTGGTGTTGAGCCTATCTCTGCGGTTACAAGCCTGCCTTCTCCCACGGGGTATACAGGGCCGTCAATCCTGTTCAACGTCACTGACAAGAAGCTCTACCGCTACAACTCGTCGGTGCCTGAGTTTACGACCTTAGTGAACACCACAGACCTGTCTGGCACCTTGGGCGAGAACCTATTCAGCGACACGGTTCGACCAATAGAGAGGGTGGGTACGTTACCGACTTCTGATCTGACCACTGGGCGAGTGGTCATGTTGACCACAGACAACAAGCTCTATCGCTACAGTGGAACCTCGTGGACTTCTGCCATCTCAGCAGCAGACTTAGATGACCAAGTGAACCTTGCCACGCAAGTCTTCGGTCAGGTTCAAGCAGCAAGCCTCACAGCGGGTCAGATCTCGACAGCATCCATTCAGGCGGGAGCCGTGGTTGCAGATTCCATCTCAAGCGGGGCAATCAGTGCAGTCAAACTAGCAGCAGACTCCGTGACTGCAAACGCCATCGCAGCTAACGCGGTGACCGCATCTGAGATTGCGGCGAACACGATTACCACAACCCAACTCAACACCTCACAGATATTCGCAGACTCTGCGGTAATCGGTGCAATTCAAAGCTCATCCATCACCACGGCTGCGGTAGTCTCGGCCATCGGTACATTCGAGTTCATTCAGTCACAGAACATCCAGTCGAATGCGATAACCGGCGGGAAGATCGCGGCATCGACCATCGACGCATCAAAGCTCAACGTGTCGAATCTGGCGGCTATCTCAGCCAATCTAGGGGCTGTGACTGCGGGTTCAATCAACGCGGCACAGGTCACGATCTCGAACATCAATGGCTCCAACGTGTCATCGGGAACAGTACCCACCGCTCGTTTGGACGTGTCTGGAATTATTAGTGCTGGCGGTATCGTTGTTAACGGGGCGAATATATCCGACCTGACTAACAACAGCGGTTTCATCAACAGCGGACAGGTTAACAGTAACGTCACCAGCATCTCTGGCGGCGTGATTACGACGGGAACAGTAAACGCCAACAGAATCAACATCGACGGCATTACGTTGTCCAGAAGTGGCGACAGCCTGATTATCAAATCGGGCGGGGTAGACACTGCTCAGATTGCCACCCATGCAGTGAGTCTGACGGCTAACGCTTATACCGCTGGTGGCATCACAACCGGAGGCGGTAGCACACAAGTTCAATCGGTGACGTACACGTCAGCAGGAACAGATGCCTACATAATGGTGAATCTGGGCTTTGTGGGCGGCGGTATTGGTGGAACGTATACCATTGGGTTCGACGTTTTTGACGGTAGCACACTCATTCACAACATCCCCTCTCGCACTTATACGAATGGGGTTACGGGTCAGATTGGCTTCTCGTTCACACACTCCCCCAGTGCAGGCAGCAGGACAATCAGTGTTAACGCCAAGACAGGGGCATTCACCCTGTTCAACAGAGGCATAACCATCATTGAGTTGAAGCGATGAAGAATTTCGTGGTCTACAACAGCGCGGGCGAGATCCTGCGTACCGGCAGATGCCAAGATGCAGACTTCACATCTCAAGCGGGAGAGGGTGAGAACGTAATCGAGGGCAAGGCAGACGATACGACACAGCACATCATCGACGGTGTGGTGTCGAACAAGGCTCAAGCCTATGAAGTGGAAGGGCTTGTACGTTCAAAGCGAGACCAAATGCTGATGGGTACTGATTGGACGCAGGCAGCAGACTCACCGCTCACCGACGAAAGACAGGTACAATATCGTGCCTACCGACAGGCTCTGCGGGACATAACATCACACGCGAACTGGCCCAATCTGAACGACACAGACTGGCCCACACTGGAGACATAGATGGCTACTCAATTACAGATCAGACGCGGAACTAGCGCACAGATAGCCGCATTCACGGGGGCAGAGGGCGAGATCGTTGTAAACACGACCAACGACTCCGTTCACGTCAACGACGGCTCCACAGCGGGTGGATTCGAGATGGCGCGAGCGGATCTCAACAACGTATCAGACACAAGCCTGAACGCTGCGCTCACGGGCAACACTGTAAGCGCGTTAACGGTAACGGCATTGACTGCTGGTGGGGCGGAAACAGACGCCTTCAATAGTTCAGGCACAACATTGGAGATAAAGACTGGAGCTAGAGTTCGTGGCGCAGGAGGCGGTGACTTTCAAGTTTCTTCTGGAGCAGCGAATGATTCCTCAGAGCCAACTTATACTTTTCGTGGAGACCCTGACACGGGCATATTCTGGGGTGGAGCTAATACTGTGGGGGTCACAACTGGAGGTAACCAGCGCATAAACATTGCCTCTAACGGCGACATCAGCTTCTACAATTCGGCTGGCACCAGTCAATCTCTCTTCTGGGATGCCTCTGCGGAGTCTTTGGGTATTGGTACTAGTCCAGCTTACAAACTTGATGTAGATGGTTCAGTAAGACTTAAAACAGGTTCAACTGGAACGCCTGTAATTGTTTCAACTGGAAGTGATAGCCAAGGAACTTTGCGGTTTGGG
>Ga0208643_1000953_pt1 | contig 17516 bp, 37 predicted proteins | sample VirMetDEL_Nov_12_FD_184516 | JGI IMG/M metagenome (GOLD analysis project Ga0208643, IMG submission 184516) | Aqueous microbial communities from the Delaware River and Bay under freshwater to marine salinity gradient to study organic matter... | ecosystem: Environmental > Aquatic > Marine >... | reverse complement strand
TATACTCAACGTTAGCCACAATACACAAACAGCTTTTCTGTCGGCTTAGTTTTGTGCTTTGCATTCATATTAGTTGGTAGTTCTACGCTATGTAGCATTTCAAAGTCTTTAGGTGCATTATATTCGCTTACAAAAACTTTGTGTCCTTCTTTTGTTTTAACCCTACACCATTCCCAAAACTCAACATGGTTAAATTTATCTTTATATCCTGCAACACCTTCATAGGGTGGGTCGCAATATATTATACTATTACTTGGTAAAATCAATTCGTCATAAGAACCGCTAAACACTAAAGCCCCTTGCAACTCCGCTATTTGTTTAATTAGGTTTTTTCTTCCTTCCATTGCGTAGTTAGTCCCTCTTTTGTTTCTAGCATAAGTTCCAAACCATGTACTTCCAAAAGTTAAAGCAACACCACAAAAACCCACTAATTCTTTTGGGTAGTTACTTTTATTACTCTTAATGTTATTATACTGTTCTTCTGTAACTTCATTAGGCGGTTGCCAATTTCTATTTATTAAAGCGTCCCACATTTCTGCAACGTATTCGTTAAAATCGTTTGCAATTCTATTTCCAGTTACCTTGCAAATCATATTCATTCCACCTGCAAATGGTTCAATATAATACTGTTCTTCTTTTCTATCTTTTAGTATTATTGGTAATAATTCTTTTGTAAGTCTTCTCTTACTTCCCATATATTTCATAATCTATTTATTTTAATTCGTTAATAGTACTGTGGCTAACACTAAATATATGGCATAGAAAAAACGCCACATATTTTAAACGTTGTAGGCAATTATGCTTTAATCATAAATACGTCATTACAATCTTTGCACCTAACCCATCCTTTAATCTCTGGCTCTGTATTTTTACAACCACATAACTGTTCGCTTTGCCCTACAACATCAGGTATAGCAAATAATTTTATTATACTTTGTGCTAAATTATCATACTCGCTATCTGCAATACATCCCTCTAAGCTTTCAGTCACTATTCTTGAATCTTCGTAGCTTCTTATTATCTTTAATAATTCTTTTTTCTTGTTCATAATCTTTTGTGTTTTAAATCCATAAAATTAAATGCCATACCCAAACCGTTATCTGATGCAAATATATAAATTTATAACTACTTACAAAATTATAATAAACTTATTTTTAAAAATTGTTGTATATTTACATAATTCTAAATTAGACTTATGAACACAGCAAGAGGTAGTAAATTAAGTAAGAAGAAAAAACAAAGGTTAATAGACTTGTATTCCAGCGAAAGACCTAAAAAAGAAGTTCAAGAAATTTTATCTAAAGAATTTAATGTTAGTGAAAGACTAATAAGAGTTTATGCTAAAGAGTTTGGTTTGAATGTTTTGCGTAAAAACATTATTACTGAAAAGGTAATGGTTTATGACATTGAAACAAGCAGGGTAAAAGTAGATGCTTGGTGGACTGGTAAACAATATATAAATCATAAACAACTAAGAAGCGAACCGACTATTATTAGTATTGCTTGGAAATGGATCGGAAAAGATGAAGTTTATTCTTTGACTTGGGACAAAAACCATTGTGATAAATCAATGATGAAGAAGTTTTTAAAAGAATACAATAAAGCTTCTATGGTTGTAGGTCAAAATAATAATTCTTTTGATAATAAGTGGATTAATACAAGGGCTGCAAAACATTGCTTACATGTAGATAGATTTGTTAAAAGTTTTGATATTTACAGAATGGCTAAAAGGTATTTTAGAATACCATCCTATTCAATGGCTTATATGGCTAAATATTTTGGATTAACACTTAAACAATCTCATGAAGGAATGCATATGTGGGACATGATAGAATATGGAACGCCAGAAGAAAAGAAAGAATACCTACAAAAGATGGTAGATTATAATGTTGGTGATATTGTAACTACTGAAGAACTTTATTTAACTTTAAAACCTTACTTTGCAGCAGTTACAAATGAATCTGTAAAAATGGGATTACCTAAATGGGGTTGTCCAGTTTCTGGATCATTAAATGTTAAGTTATTAAAAACAATATTTACTGAACAAGGAACTGTACAAAGAATATTATATTGCGAAGAAAGTGAACACCAATTTAAAGTAAATAATAGAACATACATGGACTTTCTACAGCGTGGAATGTCAAAATACTGGGAAGAATGAAAGCAAGCGAAGAAAACAAAGATAAATACATGAAAGGAGAAACACCTTCTTATTATTTGGGTAAATACAAATCTATTAAAGCAATAGATGTAATATTTGATTTTGAGCTTTCACATTGCAAAGCTTCAGCATTAGAATATATTTTAAGAAGTGGTAAGAAGGATGATGAAAAGCAAGATATAAAGAAAGCTATTAATCATTTACAAATGTATCTGGACCATCTAAATGAGATTTAAAGCTTATGTACCCTACAGCCAAATAGATATAGATATAATTGAATCTATTGGTGGACAATTCCAAGAATTTTATCCTACAGTAGCAGTATTAAGGGAAGAAGAACCTTTTGCAGACTATACACTTATAGAAGTAGATGGTTTATCTATTCAATTAGATTGTGGTGAATGGTTATCTATGGATTCTATCAGTTTAAACTAATAAACAAAACTTTTTTTAAAATTATTATAGTATACAGATACTATAAACAATACATTATCAAAAATAATTAAGTTTTTCTATTGTGATGTCATAAAGATGTCATATATTTGTAGTCTAATAATTAAAACAAATAAATATGATAAGGTTTACTTTAAGAATTTATGATAAATTACTTCATAAGAAATTTAATGAATTGGCAAGAAAGAATAATAGGAGTTTTAACTCTGAAGTTTTGGAAGCAATGAAACAAAGACTTGATAAAAAATGAAAACATACATTCTATATAATATTGACTATAATTTATTTAAAATAGGTGTTTCTAAAAATGTCAAAAGGAGAGTTGCTGCAATTAATATTAAACACAAGTCTACTAAATTGATATGTACTATAAATTATAACCTCGAAAATCATCTTCACTACATCTATAGCAAATCAAATATTAATGTTTATAATGAAAGGGAATGGTTCTATTTAGATGATTTAGACCTTGATTTTTTACTAAAACTATCAAGGCTAGATGATTATAAGCTTGATATGGTGAGCAAAGTTTTTACACAAGAAAGATTGTTGGATTCTAAAAATTTAGATGTTGTAAATAAGAATATAAGAGCAGCACAAAATAAACTTAAATCAATTAATGATAGAATTAACAAATTGATTATTGATAAAAGAAAAATTAATTATAAAAGAAGAATTATAATGATGAAAAAGTTTAGACTAATGAGTATAATTAACATTTAAACAACTTAATATAAATGACTAGATTAGAAATAGACCACCAGCAAGAATACCAAACTAGAGTATTTTATTTTAAAACTGATTTTAAAGGAACTATACACTATCCAACTAACATTAATTTTAATCATAATCTATTTGTAGGAACACAAGAAGAATATGATAACATTTGCAAAGAATATCTATATGGCAAAGAGGATGAATTTAAGATAATAGGAGTGCATAGATTTGATACTTACGAAGAACATAGAAAAATATTTAAAACACCAAGATAATGGAAAAAGAAGAACTAAACTATTCAATTCAAACTGCTTTAAGATGTGAATTTGATTTAAGCTATAAAGAGCGAATGATTCAAATTTACAAAACATCTAAGGCTTTAGGATATGAAGAACAAGCTTTTGAAATGAAGCAAGATATTGAACATGATTATAATTTAATAATAGATTAAGATGGATTTAGAAAAACTAAAAGAAGAAATACCTTTTAAATGGAGGGTTCAAAGTGCTAATAAATGGGGTGCAAGTTGTGTAGCTTATATTGATGCTAGAGATGTACAAGATTTATTAGATAAAGTTTGTGGTGCTGAAAATTGGAGTGTAAAATACCAAGAACATAAATCTAACTTATTTTGTTACATAGGTATAAGGGCTGTAAATCAAATGGTTTGGAAGTCGGACTGTGGTACTGAATCTAATGTAGAGAAACAAAAAGGAGAAGCTTCAGATGCTTTTAAAAGAGCTGCTGTAATGTGGGGTGTTGGTAGATTCTTATATTCTAAAAAAATAGTCAAGTTACCAGTAAGAGAAAATGGTAAAGACTATAAGGGAAACCCAAAATTCACACCTTATTCCGAAAAGACTGGAAAATTCATACAAAGTGCTGAACAAATAACTAAATGGTGTAATCAACTAAGTAAATAGATATGAGAGAGCTAGATAAAGAACTAAGTGATGTTAATGAAGAACTAATAAAGGTTCTAAACGACCAAATAAAGATACAAGATAAATACATTGAATTTTTAAAAGCTGAAATTGTAAAACTTAATAAAGAACTAAAGAAATGAAAAACACATTTAAAAAACAAGATTCTAAAGGTAGTAAACTACCAGAAGAAATAGGGAAAGGATTAAATAAAACATTCTGTAAAGAAGTACTAGAACAAAGAACTAAATCAGATACTTTAAGAATTAGATGTACACCTTTTGAAAAAGAAAGACTTTTAAATTACTGTGAAGCAAAAGGAATTAATATGTCGGATTTATTTAGACCAACTTTAGAAAAAATAGTTAAAATTAAAACTTACTAAAATGAGAAACGCAAGTATTATAATGATTGCTATCTGGTTTTTATTAGCAGCATATTTTTATAAAGAATATAAAACAAGTGAAGCTGAAACTTTAGATATTTTGGATCAATATGAAAAGCTTTTAATTCATACAGTTCAAGTAGAAGGTAGATTAAGAGATTATACACAAATATCTTTAAAACTAAATGACATTTGTAATATGTATAAATCTAGTACAGAAGCTAAATTAAAAGATGATGAATTACAAAATTTATTTCAAAAAGTAAACTAATGAAATACGACTTGTTAAATAAAGAAGATATAAGAGCTTTTAATGGAAAGGTCGACTATTGCCTTTTAAAAGGAAAGAAAGTTGATTTAACCGTACCTAGAACTGGAAACCAGAACAGTTCTTTGCATTTGTTCTTCACTATGATAGCTGAACAATTAAATGAGTTAGGGCAAGAATTTTGTTTTACTGGTATTACTGGAAAAGAACTTTCTATACCATATACAGATGTAGTAGTAAAACATATGTTTTGGAAGCCTATACAAAAAACAATGTTTGATATAGATTCTACTACTAAATTAGATACATCCCAATTAAACCAAATAATTAATGTATTTATAAAGTTCTTTGGTGATAAAGGAATAATAGTAGAATTTCCTTCTGAAGAAAGTTATAATAAAAATAATTTTGATAATTAAACAATATAATATATTTGGTTCAATAGATGAAGTAGAATTTATTGATAATGAATATAAAACTAAACTAAAAGAAATGAGCTACCATAACACAACACAAGAAGCAAAAGAAACTTTACATTTGCTTACTGAAAAAGCTAGTAAACAAGATGATATTATTAAGAAGTTTTTTAAATCTAATCCAGATGCAGAAGTAATAGCTTCGGAACTTTGGGTAAACTTTTTCGATGTCTATAACACACCATTAACAAGTGTTAGAAGGTCTTTAAACACTTTAAAGAATAGTGGAGTAATAAAGCAAGTTTTAGAAGAAGATGGAACACCTAAAAAAAAGAAGTGCGAATTGTACGGAAGAAAAGTATTTATTTATAAATTAGCGAAATAATGAATTATTGGAGTATAGTAGGACTTGAAAGAACAAAAGCAACACCTAAACAAAAAGAACAAAATTTAATATTAAAAGTTTGTGAAATGTATGATGTTACACTGGAAAACTTAACAAGTAAAACAAGATTAAGGCAAGTAGTAGAGGCTAGATATATTTTATTTTATATATTACACAAAATACAAAGAAGGACCAGTACGGAAGTAGGTAATTTATTTAGTAGAGACCATGCAACAGTTTTACATGGTTGTAATACAATTGCAGGATTTATAGAATTTGATAAGAATTTTGAAGAAAAAATAAGTAAATTAATAAATGAAAATAAATATAATTTAAAATAAATAACTATGGAATTAAAAGGAAAATTAGAACAAAAATTAACAGTAGAAAAAGGAACTTCAAAAGCTGGTAAGGAATGGCAAAAACAAACTATTGTAATTAACAATGGAGACCAATACAATCCTAATACAGCAATTAGTTTTTTTGGTGAGGATAAAGTAAAAGTTTTATCTGGTTTTAATGTAGGTCAAGAAGTGGCTGTACATATTAACTTATCTAGTAAAGAATTTAATGGTAAATGGTACAATCAAATAGATGGATGGAAAATTGATTTAGTAGGTTCTGCTAGTGTTGATCCAGCTTTAAATAGTAGTGATGATGAAACAGATGATTTACCTTTCTGATAACTAATTAAACTACCATCTAAAGTATTATAGCAATTAAGCGAGTTCTTTTTTTATCGGTTATTTAAAGAATAATTAATACTTTATTTGGTGGTTAATGTAATTTTATTATCTTTGTAATAAGAATAAAACGAATTGCAGTCGTTAAAATTCAAACACATTTAAAACCTTTAATGGGGAGTTGCTGCAATCAACGAACCGTTAAAGGTTTTTTTATTTTATAACATTTTATATGATTTACAAATTTGAAAGCAAAGGGAATAGTTCTAAAGAGCTTGAAGTTGAACAAAACGATGGCAAAACTGCTGTAGTTAGGATTATTAATAATGAATCTGGAGAATATTCAAGTTTCCAATTAGATAGTGTTCAAGTGTATAATTTGATAGGTGCTTTACATTCTATTCAGACAAAAATTAAAAACTTTAAAGAAGATTAATTATGGCTGAAAAAGACACAAAAAGAAAAGCTTTTAACTTTTTAAGAAGCTATTTCGATGTATTGAACGAATTAAAAGATGATAGTGATAAGTTAGATTTTTTATTATCAATTATTAATAAACAATTTTTAGATGAAGATCCAAAAGGTTTAGGTTTTGTCGCTAAGTTGTGTTATGAAAGTCAAAGACACTCTATAGAATCTAGTGTAAAAGGCTGGGTTAGAGTTGCTAAGACTGATTTAAAAGGTAACCCCTTGACTAACCCCCCGACTAACCCCTTGACTAACCCCCAAGAAGTAGAAGAAGAAGTAGAAGAAGAAGTAGAAGAAGAAGTAGAAGAAGAAAAAATATTAGATTTTGAAAAATTTACTTCTTGGTTTAATACTAGAAGAACACAATATTTAGAAATACCTTCTAATATAAAAAGATTAACTTATTCAGAGAAAACTACATTAGGTTTATTAAAAGCTGATTATTCTAAAGAAGATTTTGAATTAGCAATGTATAACTTGTGTAATGATCAATGGACTTGTGAAAATAAACAAGTTCTTTGTAGTTACTTCTTACAAATTAAAATATTTAATAAATTCCTATCTGCTGAAAAGAAACCAATGTTAACTAAGAAGCAAAGAATTAATAGGGGGTGGAAATCATGATAACTAACCAAAACGAAATAAACACTTACCTTCAAGCTTATCATAATGGAGATATAGCAAAAGGTTTAGATACTGGATTAATTAAACTAGATGATTCTTTAAGATATAAAACTGGTCAACTAACTATTATAAACGGTTTAGATAATGTTGGTAAAACTATTTGGATTCTTTGGTATTATTTAACACTATCAGTAAGACATAATAAAAAATGGATTATTTATAGTGGAGAAAATAAAGCTGGTCAATTAGTAAGGCAATTAATACAATTTTATACTGGCCAAAGGTTGCAAAATATGGAACTATCAGAAGTTTTCAGAGTAGAATTAATTATTAAAGAATGGTTTACTTTTATATCTAATGAAAAACAATATGAATCTAAAGAACTATTTAAAATGTTTGCAGATAGTGAAGCTGAAGGTTGTTTAATTGATCCATTTACCGGAATGAAAAGAGAATATACACACGCTGCAAATTATGACTTTCTAAACGAATCTAGGGAGTTTTGCAATGTAACAGATAAAAGTGTTTATGTAAATACCCATGTAGTAAGTGAAGCAGCTAGAAGAACGTATAGTGAAGGACATGAATACTCTGGTTATCCTTATCCACCAAGTAAATCACAGTCTGAAGGTGGCCAACCTTTTGGTAATAGAACTGATGATTTTTTAACTATACATCGTTTAGTAGGGCATCCAATAAGAAACTTTATAACAGAAGTTTATGTAAGGAAAGTAAAAGATACTGAAACTGGTGGAAAGGTAACACCAATAGAAGAACCTTTAGATTTTGAATTTAATAGTGGTTTAGGGTTTACAATGGATGGACAAAATATATTGAACCAAACTAAACAACCAGACAACCAATTAAAACCTTTACCACTAAGTACTAATTTTGATGAAGCACCTTTTTAATTATGAAAAATAAAGCAATAGATAAATATAAATTAACTGTTATTTTAGCTAAAACTTTTATAGATGGTCAATTAGAATTATATAAAATAGAGTTTGCAAATACTTCAAATAATAAATATTTAGAGGTAATGAACAAATTAAATGATACTTTTAAGTTAATTTGTAATATGGATTTTGAAATAAAAAGACTATCAAAAGAATGTATTAGATTAACTAAAGAGAATAAAGAACTAAAGAAATGATATATTTGCTAATGCTAAAGACTATGTTTAGATTTTTAACGAATAAATAACGATGAATTATGATAGTGACTGAAAAAGATGGAGAAATACGAAATTGGATTAACAAAAATAAAGATAAGCACAAATGGGTAACACATACAATGCTTGATTTATACGCTAAACATTACCACCAAGAGCAAGTTAAAAAATTAAATATAGACGATGTTAGCAAATGCGATAATCCGCATTGTTTAGACGGAGTTTTTAGGCGTAGTTTTTTTGATGAGTTTAACTACCCTTTAAGCGAAGTACAAAGAAAATGGTTAAGAAGAACCGTTACCGTATTTTTTAGTTTATTAATAATGCCAATAGGTGCTATTATTGGACTTTGTGAAATGACAAGTGACTGGTACAAGAGATGTTGGTAAAATTACGCCTAATGAGTGAGTGTATGTTGCGAATGAGTGCAACGAAATTTGAAACATAAACCTTGTTAGCATTTGTAGCGGATTGATAACTAAAAAAGATAGAAAAAATGAAAGACTTAGAATATTTAACAATAACAACTGAATACGGTGCTTTTGATTTACCGAAAGATATGCCGATACCACAAAAAGGAGATAATGTATTTTTACCAAACGCAGGAACAGCAGTTGTTGATTACACAAACTACCATATAAGTGCCGATGGTAAATTGTTTATGATTAGCATTTTTGCAGAAAAAGCATAGCTATTAATGCTAACGAATTAAATAAGGATAGTATGGATAGAAAAGAAGAAATTAAACAAATAGCCTACGACTTTACAACAAGCAAAGAAGATTGTAAAAAGTTAGAAAACAGAATATTATCTTTATTTGGTGTTATTAGTAGTGCAAGTGAATTAGCACAAGAGTTTAAAGAATATACAGAAAAACTACTACTAAGCAAAAAAGATACAACAGACTTTTTAATAAGAACTGGTATAATAGATAAGAACGGAGATTTGACAGAACATTATAAATAGCAAGACGACTTGCATTACTTATAACGGTTTGAATAAGGGGCGTTTTTAAATGCCCTTTATTTGTTGTTATATGCTTTTATTTTTGAGCGTTGGAAAAATATTTTTAAAATTTCTTTGCATATCTATTGTATATATAAAATATATATGTATATTTGTTGTATAGAAATTTAAAAACAGACAAAAATGAAGATTCAAGCAAAAGATTTAAAAGTAGGACAAGACGTAAAATTTGGCAATCACTGGGTAAAAGTTGAAAAACTAATTGAAGGAACTCAAAAAAATGGAAAAGGTTTTGTTCAAGTATGCGGAACAGTTTACGAAGGTAAAATAAGAAGTTCATACGGAAACAGAAAAGTTGAATCTCATTACAGCGATTATAACTGCCCTAAATTAGAAACCTCAGTAACTGTGAGATAATGAAAAAGAAACTAATTGAAATACCAGCCGAGTTATTTGAGAAAATAGCTCGGTTGGCTTCTGAAAACGACAGAAGTGTAAACAAAGAAATTAACCACTTGCTTAAAAGTGCGGTTGGTAAAAAATAATTGCATATAACGATTAGTATAAGAAACGTGGCTTTTTTGCCATGTTATTTATACCGTGTTAGCATTAGTATGGGATTAATAGTAAAAATTTAAAAGATATGAATGTAGTAAGTTATTTTGACGGTGGTAGTTGTGGGCAAATTGCCTTAGATGAATTAAATATAAAAGTTGATAATTATTTTGCTTTTGAAATTAAACCACACGCAATAAAATTGACACAAACAAACTACCCAAACACAAAACAAATGGGTAGCGTTTTAGATGTTGACTTTAATAAATTACCTAAAATAGATTTATTGATAGGCGGTAGCCCTTGTCAAAGTTTTAGTATTGCTGGAGATGGTAGTGGTTTTGGTGGTAAGAGTGGATTGTTTTGGGAATTTGTAAAAGCAAAAGAAATTTTAAAACCTAAGTACTTTTTTTTGGAAAATGTTAAAATGAAAAAAGAGTGGGAGCAGGTTATAACTAATGCTTTAGGTGTTGAGCCTATTTCAATAAACAGTAAATTATTTACTGCACAAAATAGACCGAGATTGTATTGGACAAATATACCTTTTGATGAAAACATAATTGATAAAGAGGTTTATTTGAAAGATGTATTAGACTTAGAAACTACCGAACCGTTGAAAAATGGAATTGATAGAATTAAGGTTATTGAAAAAGTAAGTGTTAGAAAATATAATGTAGATATTGAAGGTCTTAAAACACTATTAAAAGGCAGTAAGAATAAAACAATAAGAGAGATTGCAACAGAACTAAACGAAAAGAAAACAACGGTTGAACATTGGTTTAGAAGCGATAAATGTTTTTCAATACCTGAGCCAAGTGTATGGTATGAACTAAAAAAATGCTTAAACATAACGGAAACTAAATTTGATAAACCTATTTGTGAATTTATAGAAAAGGACAACGTTTTTGATATGAGTAATAGAGTTTATAAAATAAATGGAAAAGCACCAACATTAACAGCAAGTAATAAAAAAGTTAAAGTTATTGATGACAGCGGAAACGTAACGCTACTTAATAGAACACACTTTGAAAAATTACAAAATATGCCGATAGGATATACTGATTGCTTAACCGAAAACCAAGCAATGAATATTATTGGCGATGGTTGGACTGTGAATGTTATTAAACACTTTTTTAAAGCACTAAAGTAATATTAATGCTAACAAGCGGCTAAACAACATTACAAATTTATAACTAATAACCATTTGTTTATCAGTACTATAGTAAAATTATGTATAACTTTAAATTTATTAATCACTTATAAAAATGTAACTAATGAGAACTTGCAAGAACTGTAAAACTAAATTTGATCCACAATATAATAAAGTTCAAAATGTTTGTTCTTTTACTTGTGCTATTGAATTAACTAATGAAAGAAATAAGATAGCTAAAAAGAAAGCATGGACCAGAGAAAAGAAGAAAAGAAAAGAAGCTTTAAAAACTAGGTCTGAATATCAAAATGAACTTCAAGTAATATTTAATAAATGGATTAGATTAAGAGATAAAGGACTTAATTGTATATCATGTAATAAACCAGCTAAAAAAGAAAATGCTGGACACTATAGAAGTGTTGGTGGTAATCCAGAATTAAGGTTTGAACCATTAAACAACAATCTACAATGTGAATATTGCAATACATACCTTCATGGAAACTTAATAGACTATAGAATTAATCTAATTAAAAAAATAGGTATTGAAAAAGTTGAATGGCTAGAAGGAAAACACGAGCCAAAGAAATATACTATTGACGAATTAAAAGGATTAAAAGTACTTTATCGGTTAAAAATTAAACAGTTAGAATAATTTTTATATATTTACAAAACTAAACTACAAATAATGAAAGTATATAATACAGAAGATTATAAAAATAAACCTTTGATATGTATGCAAAGAATTTATATTAAAAAAGCAATGAAGAAACATAACGGACATAAGACTAAAGCTGCTAAAGATTTAGGAATTACACCAAGAACATTATCAACTTATATTATACAACATTCAGTATGAAGACTTCAGTAAACATTGCTTCATTAGTCGAACGAAAAGAACAATTAATTAACACTATAAATTCCTTAGTAAACCAAGTTGATGCAGTTAATGTTTGCTTAAACAATTATTTAGAACCACCATTAGAACATCCTAAAGTAAATTATTTTTATTCAGATAATGTTTTTACTGATGCTGGTAAGTTTTTATTTGCTAGAGATTTTGAAGGTTATTATTTCACTTGTGATGATGATATTGAGTACAGTCCAACTTATATACAAGATACAATTAAAGAGATTGATAAATATGGAATAGTAACATATCATTCAAGGTCATTTTTAAAGTTTCCAATAGAATCATATTATAAAAGTCCAGCAATAAGAAACCAATGTTTAGGTAATTGTGATATTACAGAGCCATGTCAAATTGGAGGGTCGGGTGTAATGTCGTTTCATACAGATTATTTTAAACCACCTATGTCAATATTTAAAACTGGCTGCATGAGTGATATTTATGTAAGTATTTATGCTGATAGTTTAGGTAAAAAGATATGGAGTTTAAAACATAAAGAAGGATATTTTAAATATCAACAATTACCAATAGGAGCTACAATATATGAAGATAAAGTTTATGATTGTGAATTTGAAACGAGTATAGTAAATAAGTATTTTTTATAATTGAATTATAATATGTAAAGCTATGGATAATTGTAATTTAGAATACGGTGGAGGAAATGGAGAAGATAATATATTACTACTATTTTTTATAATAGGAGGAATAATCTTATATATTTTGTGTTAGCAAATTCGTTTTAATATTTGCTAACGGCTTGAATAAATTGGCGTTTTAATGCAATTTATTTTGTGTTAGGCGCAGTTAAATTATAGAAAATATGAATTATAAAGAAAGACAAATTGATTATTTAGAAACAGTAGCGGAAGAAATAACTCTAATGATGGGGTTAAGAACCGAGGTAGTAAATGAAGCTATTGAAGTAGACACTATTGCAGGAAAAATGAAATTCAAAGCAGGGTTTGGCGAATTAATGCAAGACGTTTACCGCTTCATTTACTGCTATGGCACAAGGCTACACAATTACGGAATAGAGCAGCGTATTAATTGCGCCTAACACCAAACTAAGAACCGTTTTTAAATGGTTTTTAGTGGCTGTTATCAATTTATTATGGATAAACAAAATTTTAATTAATTTATTTGTCTATTTTTGTATTTCACTATATTAAGCAATATAGAACTCAATTTTATGAAGATACCATTTACTAATTTACAAATAGGTACTAGAAGTGTTGAAAATGTTAGAGCTTTAGCAGCTTCAGCATGGGAAACATTAGGGAGCAATTCTACTAAATCTGGTGTTACAATAAATCAAGAAAATTCTTTAGCAATTCCAGCAGTATATGCAGCAGTAAAAGTAATTACAGAAGCTTTTTCTACTTTACCTATGCACATAATGAAGGATGATGGTGTAAATAAAATTAAAGATAAAAAACACCCAGTTTATAAATTATTCAATAGAGAGCCAAATAGTTTAATGACTATTAGTACCTTTTGGAAATTATGTATGCCAGATATTTTACTTTGGGGAAACTCTTATTCTATTATTGAATTTGCTGCTGGTACATTTAGACCTATTGCAGTAATGCCAGTACACCCTTCTAAAGTAGAAGTAGAAATAAAAGATGGTGTTTTATGGTACACTTTTAAACTAGATAAAACTGTTTTAACTTTGGATCAATCAAACGTGCTTCATTTTAGAGGTATGGGTAATAATGTAATGGGTAAAAGTGTTATTGATTATGCTAGAAATAATTTAGGTTTAGGTGCTGCTGCTGAAGAATTTGGTAGTAGATTTTTTGGTAATGGTGCTAGTATGACTGGAATTTTACAAAGTGATAATTCTTTAAGTGATAAAGCTTTTAATAATTTGAAAGCATCATTTAATGATTTACATGGTGGTATAGCAAATGCAAACAAGCCATTAATATTAGAAGAAGGATTAAAATATACACCTACATCTATTCCACCAGATTCAGCACAATTTTTAGAAACTAGAAGATTTAGTGTAGAAGATGTTTCGAGGTGGTTTAATATTCCAGCAGATAAGATAGGTGATTTAAGTAGGGCTACATTTAGCAACTTGGAACAACAGAATCAAAACTTTATTACAAATACATTAATGCCTTATGTAATTAACATAGAAAGCGAATGTAGTAGAAAGCTATTAAGAGAAACTGAAAAAGATAGTACTTACTTTAAAATGAATTTAAACGGTTTATTAAGAGGTGATATAAAAACTAGAACTGAAAGCTATAGAACTTTGTTTAATATCGGTGCAATGACTGTAAACGAAATTAGAAGCTTTGAAGAAATGAATCCAGTAGAAGGTGGTGAAAGTCGTTATGTACCTATGAATCTAGGAAAGGTAGATGAAGATGGAAACAACCAACCGTTAAGCGAATCAACAGAAACAATTAAAATAGAAGAAGATGAAGAAGATAATAAATAATATAGAAGCTAATATAAGAGCTTTTGGAGAAGATATAGAAGAAACTAGAACTGTTACATTTATAGCTTCTACAAGTTCAGTAGATAGACATGGTACAGTATTGAACCAAGAAAACTGGGATTTAAAGAACTTTAATAATAACCCTATTATAGGTTATCAGCACAATGTTTATGGAAGTGGTGAAGCACCTAATCCAGACGACCAATTAGGAAGTGCTAGAGCTTATTTTGAAACAGTTAAAAAAGCTAGTGGTGATGAACAACAGCTTTTAGTTGATATTGCTTTTGAACCTAAAGAAATTAATCCATTAGCAGAAAAGATATTTAGAAAAGTATTACATGGTTCATTAAGGGCTGTTAGTGTTGGATTTGTTCCTTTAGCAGATACTAATGGAGGTTATGGAGAAAGTAGAGAAGGTAATTTCCACTATTTCGGGCAAGAACTTTTAGAAGTAAGTGTAGTTAATATACCATCTAATCCTGATGCTTTAAAAAGAAGCTTATTAGATTTAGTTGGTCCTACTAAAGAAGATATAATTGAATTTGATAAAGTAGAAGAAAAAAACTTTTGTAATATTCAAGAAAAAGAATTACTTTTGATAAATAAGAAATAAGAGTAAACTTATTAAAATCACGTTATGAAGTCATAATGTACTAATTTTTATATTAATGGGGTAAAGTTGCCCTACACAAAAACAAGAAAATGGAATACAACATTAAAGCAGACTTGGAAAAAGCTGCAAAACACGCTGAAGATGCTAGAGCATTAGTAGATGTTGCTAAATCAGAAGCTAGAGAATTATCTAGTGAAGAAAATAAGCAATTTGATACTTTAATGGAAGCACATCAAAAAGCTGAAAATTCTGCAAATCAAAAGAAAAGATTAAATGAAGCTTTTAGTTCTAAAATAGAATCTATTGAAAAGAAAGCAGATGCTTCTGGAATTTCAGTAGACGAAGTTAAGGCTAATAAAGATATGGCTGAACAAGTTTTAAAATCTTATTTAATTAGAGGTTTTAACGGTTTAAGTCAAAAAGAAGCTGAATTTTATACTAGAGCACAATCTACAACTACTAACTCTGAAGGTGGTTATACAGTAGATGAAACAATGGGTGGTAAGATTATCGAAGCAATGAAAAACTTTGGCGGTATGCGTTCAGTTTGTGATATTCAAACAACTTCAAAAGGCGAGCAAATTAACTGGCCTACAAATAATGATACAACAAATGTTGGTCGATGGTTGGCTGAAAATTCTGCTGCAACAAATACAGATTTAACATTTGGAACTACTGCTATTAACGCATGGACTGCTTCATCTGATTATATTCCAGTATCAGCACAATTATTACAAGATTCTTCTTTTAATATTGAGCAATTTATTGTTAATGCTTTATCAAGAAGATTAGGTAGATTATCAAATACTGGATATACTAGCGGGGACGGATCAAGCAAACCTACAGGAATCATTAATACTTCTTTAGTTGGTAAAGCTGCTGCCGCTATTACTGCAACTACTTTTAATGAACTTTTAGATTTAAAGCATTCAGTAGATAGAGATTATAGAACTAATGGTACTTGGATGTTTAACGATAACACTTTGTTAGCACTTAAAAAATTATCTTTAAGTTCTGCTAACCAGTCATTATGGCAACCTGGAGTTGTTGGTGGAGCACCTTCTTTAATAGATGGACAAATGTACACTGTAAATAACGATATGCCAGATATGGCTGCTGGAACTCACCCGATCATTTATGGTGATATGAAACAGTATTTAATTAGAGATGCACAAGGTATTAATATTAGACGTTCTGAACACGTTAATTTCTTGAAAAATCAAATTACTTTCTTAGGTGAACTTAGAACAGATGGTAAGTTGTTAGATACTGCTGCTGTTAAGCACATGAGAATGTCAAATTCTTAATTTGTAGTTTAGTTTTAAATTAAGTTAATTCGGAAGGGCTGCTGCAATATGTAGCAGCCCTTTTTAAATTTATAAGATATGGAAGTACAATTTTTAGAAGTAATGGCTGGTAAAGATGTTGTTTATGAAGTAGGACAAATAGTAGATTTACCAAAGTACCAAGCAATAAGATTTATAGAACATGGAATATGTATTTTACCAATAGAAGAAGAATCTTTTGTAGAGGTAAAAAAAGCAATATTAGAACCAAGTAAAGTTAAGAAACGTAAAGCTAAAAAATAATGTCTAGTTATCAAATCACAGTACAACCAGCAACAGAACCTATTACAACTGCTGAAGCAAAAACTCATTTAAGGGTAGATTTTAGTGATGAAGATGATTATATAGATACTTTAATTACTACAGCTAGAAAGTATTGTGAAAGCTATACAAATAAAGTTTTTATTACTCAAACATGGAGACAAAATTTAGATATTTTTCCAGATGTTTTTAAGCTTAAAGTGAATCCAGTTATTAGCTTAACAAGTATTAAGTATTATGATACTAATGAAGTTCAACAAACTATTACTGATAGTTCTGATAATTATCAATTAGATAATTTAAGTGATGTTGCTAAAGTACATGATGGATTAGTTAATGCTTTCCCTGCTATTGGATCAACAATAAACCCTATAGAAGTAATTACTGTTTGTGGATATGGTGCTGCTTCAGATGTTCCAGATGATATAAAACACGCTATTAAATTAATGGTAGCTCATTTATATGAGAATAGAGAAATGGTAAATGTAGTAGTAGGTGGTTTAGCTATGCAAATTGAAATGCCTAATGTAGTAAAGAATTTATTAGCACCTTATAGAGTTTTAACTTTTGGATAAAAAAATATTAATATTATTACCTATTTGGGGTAGAGAA
>Ga0208643_1000949_pt1 | contig 17530 bp, 29 predicted proteins | sample VirMetDEL_Nov_12_FD_184516 | JGI IMG/M metagenome (GOLD analysis project Ga0208643, IMG submission 184516) | Aqueous microbial communities from the Delaware River and Bay under freshwater to marine salinity gradient to study organic matter... | ecosystem: Environmental > Aquatic > Marine >... | reverse complement strand
AGTAAGCCTACCGATGCAAAGTAATTAATAATAACAATGTATATAGACAAAGGAGAAAACAATGGCTAATACAAATAAACCAGATGGTTTTACTCCCGCATATCATATGTACGGAGGTGTTATTCGCCCTGCTAAAATGAGAATCGCAAGTGCAACTAACGCATCAATCTTTTCAGGTGATGTTGTTAATTTATCTAGTGGTTATGTCATCCAAGGCACAGCGACAGGCACACCCGTAGGTGTATTTTACGGAGTATACTATACAGCTACTGACGGCACCCCAACTTTCTCGAAAGTTTGGACTGCTGACACAGCTACCCAAGGCGGAGCAGATGCAGAAGCTCTCGTTTATAACGATCCTGGAATCGTTTACGAGGCTCAATTTACAGCTGGAACACCAGCAGTAAGTTTTATCGGCTCTAAATATACTCTTTCTACGACTGCAGGTTCAACATTGAACGGTAGATCAAAGGAAGGGGCAACCGCAACAACCTCAAGTGGTGTAGCGTTATGTGTAGGATTCGCCTCGCAACCAAGCAACGAAATCGGTGCTTATGCGAGAGGGTTATTCACATTCCCTACTAACACTTTTGCTGTTTAATTCTAAGGAGATAAATAATGGCGATTAACAGAGCACAACTAGTCAAAGAACTAGTTCCTGGACTCCATGCTCTCTTTGGATTAGAGTATGAGAGATATAATAACGAACACGAAGACATCTTCGATACTGAGAACTCCGAAAGGGCTTTTGAGGAAGAAGTAATGTTAAGTGGATTTGGTGAAGCACCGACTAAAGGAGAAGGAGCAGCAGTCATTTATGATACAGCTCAAGAATCCTGGACATCTCGTTTCACGCATGAAACTATCGCACTAGCGTTTGCGTTAACAGAAGAAGCAATCGAAGATAACCTCTACGACACACTTTCTTCACGTTACACAAGAGCACTAGCACGTTCGATGCAACAAACTAAGCAAGTTAAAGCAGCTAATGTTTTAAACAATGCTTTTAGTTCATCTTACGTTGGCGGTGATGGAAAAGAGCTTTGTGCTACAGACCATCCAACTGTTGCGAACGTTGATTTAAGTAATGAGCTGTCTACAGCTGCTGACCTTAATGAAACTTCTCTAGAGCAATCATTGATTGATATCGCTGGATTTAAGGATGAAAGAAACCTTAAAGTGAATGCACAAGCAAGGAAATTAATTATTCCACCTGCTTTGCAATTCGTAGCGGATAGATTGATGGAAACTCCAGGAAGAGTTGGTACTTCAGATAACGATATTAATGCAATTAGAAATATGGGAATGGTCTCAGAAGGCTACGTTGTAAATCATTATCTAACAGATACTGACGCTTTCTTCATCAAAACTGATGTTCCTAACGGGTTAAAACACTTTGTTAGAACTCCTGTATCTACTAGTATGGAAGGCGACTTCGAAACTGGTAACGTAAGATACAAGGCGAGAGAACGTTACAGCTTTGGTTGGAGTGACTGGAGAGGTATCTTCGGTTCACCAGGAGCCTAATTCATTAACGTGAATTCATTAAAGGGGAACTTCGGTTCCCCTTTTCTTTTTGTAGGCATTCATATACAATCAAAAGACTAGGATTTATTAACTTGTTCTACAGACTGACCTAGCAGACAAGCCGAGACAGTAGAACTTATTTCCACGGAGGAAATTATGGCAAAATCAACCTTTTCGGGTCCTGTACAATCATTGGCAGGATTTATATCAGCAGGTAATGCTAACGTTGTTAGTTTAACTGCAGACACATCCCTGACAGTGGCTTCTCACGCAGGAAAAATATTAACTTGTAACGACGCAGATGGTAAATTTACTTTACCCACTATCGTAGCTACTGCTCCAGGAAGAGACGATGATCCTAATCAAACAAATAATTTAGGTGCATCATTCTTTTTCGTAGTAGAGACTGCTGCAACTGATATGGACATCTTAACAGATGGCACAGATAAGTTTGTAGGTGGACTTTACACTGGTGTAACAGACGCAACAGGTAAAACTTTTATTTCTGGTGCATCTAACGATGTTATCACTATGAATGGTTCTACTAAAGGTGGACTTGCAGGTAGTATCGTTAAAGTTACTGCTATGGCAAGTGCTAAATATGCAGTAGAAGGAATTATTTTAGGGTCAGGAACTTTAGTTACACCATTTGCTGACGCTTAATCTTAATATAGGAGATTAATATGAGTTCATCAGATGTAAAAGCGACCAAAGCTTTAACTGCAACAGGACAATTACAAGGATTTATTGGTTCTGGTGCGGGTGTTGCTACTAATTTAGGTCCAATAAGAATTCAGTCTGTTCAAGCACAAGCAAGTGCTGCAGATGGTTCTATAAAAATCTATGACGGAACGGGTGCAAGTGGAACTAAGTTACTTATTGAATTTAAGTTCGGTTCAGCAGCAAATGAGTCTTTTGACCATTATTTGCCTAACGACGGAGTAAAATTTGATACAGGGGCTTATGTTGTGTTGTCTAATTGCGACTTTTTTGTAGCATACTACAACTAACATGGCAACCTCGGGAACTCGTGCATTTAGTTTAGATGTAGCGACCGCAATCGAAGAGGCGTACGAACTTGCAGGATTAGAAGCTCGTACGTCATACGATGCTGTTACAGCACGTCGTTCTATGAATATTATGTTTGCCGATTGGTCAAACAGAGGTATTCAAATGTGGGAAGTAGCCAAAGAGGAGCTAACTCTTACAGAAGGAACTAATGAGTATACGATTAACTCGTATGATATCGATGTTTTAGACGCTTATGTAGAACGAACAGTTAATACTGTAGTTACTGATTATCCCTTAGACAGAATAGATCGGAATGAGTATATAAGTATTCCCAACAAGGCTACTAAATCACGTTCTACAGAATTTTGGTTAGAACGTAAAAAGTCTCCTGTTATTCATCTTTATCCAACGCCCGAGAATTCAACGGACAAACTCATTTACTATGTATGGCGTACTATAGAGGATGCTGCGGCTTCTCTTAACGATGTAGATATACCTACACGATTTATGCCTTGCTTAGTATCAGGTTTAGCTTATTATTTATGTATAAAGAAAAATGTTCAGAAACTTCCTGTCATACAGGATTTATATGAGAGAGATTTAGCTAACGCTTTACGTTATGACGAAGACCGTTCTAATATTAGATTAGTTCCTAAACAAGAGTATATCTAATGGCTTATGCTTCAGGAAAATATGCTTACTTTATCTGCGATACTTGCGGATTTAGATATCCATATAAAGAAGCACGAGGAACTTGGGAAAACAATAGAGTTTGTCATGAGTGTTACGAACCTAAACATCCACAACTAGACCCACCAAGTATAGGAGCAGACGCAGAACTTCTTTGGAGACCTAGACCTGACGTTCCGTTACCTCAAGCAGGTTTGGGTGTTGTTACTACAATAGATCCTTCAACAGCGGTTATAAATAGTACAACAAGCCCTAGTGGAACTAGAACAATGACTGTTACCGATGATCCTATAGGTAGTGTATTTGAAGGAGAGTTTGGAACAGGTGAAGTAGGTACTTTAGAAGCAGGTGGAGACTAATGGCAGGATTTACATACGCAACATTAAAAACAGCGATACAAGATTATTTAGATAATACAGAAACTACTTTTGTTAATAATTTAGATACTTTTATACAAACAACAGAAGAAAGAATTTTAAAAGGAGTACAACTTCCTGTTTTTCGTAAAAACGTTACAGGTAGAGCTACGCAAGGTAATACTTATTTAGCAACGCCTTCAGACTTTTTATCACCTTTTAGCTTAGCTTTAATTGATAGTTCAGGTAATTATAGTTATTTATTATTAAAACACGTTTCCTGGATTAGAGACTATACTCCCTCAGCAGCTACAGAAGGATTGCCTTTATATTATTCTCAGTTTGATGACGATACTTTTTTATTAGCTCCTACTCCTAACGCTACATTAGATTTCGAACTTCATTACAACTATAGACCTAATTCTTTAACAACTGTTGGAAACGATAATCAAACATGGCTTTCTGATAATGCCCCTAACGCTATGTTATATGGGGCTTTAGTAGAAGGTGCAGTATTTATGAAAGAATCTCCTGAAACTATTATGTTATATGAACAAAAATTTCAAGAAGCTTTAGCTTTATTAAAAGTTCTTGGTGAATATAAAGATGTTAGAGATGAAGCAAGAAATGATCAACTTAAAATACAACCACAAGCATGAAGGAATTAGAAGGTAAAAATGTTGCAATCGTTGCTATGGGGCAAAGCCAAATAGATTTTCACCTTTCGCAAACACATAGTGTAGAGTTTGATGAAGTTTGGGCTATAAACGCAATGATCGGTGTTTTACCTGATATTGATAAAGCTTTTATATTAGACCCGATGAGTCGGTTTTTAGATACCGAAGATGCAGGAAATATGACTGCCATGATGAGAAAGAAATTACCTAAATGTAATTTTCCTATCTATACCTGTGAGTTAGACGATAGAGTTCCTGCCGCAGTTGAATACCCCATAGAACTTGTTGTACATGATTTAGGTTGTTCTTATTTTAATAATACTATTCCTTACGCTATAGCTTTTGCTTTATGGAGTAAGGTTGGTAAAATTTCATTATTTGGAATAGATTTTACGTATAAAAGTAATATGCATTTTGCAGAAGCAGGTAGATCATGCACTGAGTTTTGGCTATCTAAATGTATTGATGCAGGAATGCATGTAGAAATTGCTCCTAGGTCAACCTTATTAGATATGGATATTCCTTTACATGAGAAACTATACGGTTATCATAGACTTGATGATCCTAAGATTGTTTACCAAGACGGTAAAGAGATGAGTGTTTGTAAACTATCTGAAGTACAGATGGAACCAAAAAACAAACCTGTAGGGATTATTAATAGGCATGATTTAAAAGAATTAAATCCTGTAGAACCGAAAGAGTATTAATATGTTTTCTTTAAGATCAGATTTAGAAGTAGGTAATTTAGGCGTAACCACCACAGACAACAGAGGACTTAGTGTCGATGAAGTTTCTGAAATGGCGGTTAATAAAATAATTTCTGTGAGCGATACAGCTCCTGCACCCATAAGGGCACAAGCTCATGCATTTAGAGATGCGTGTAAAAATATAGTTAGCTATTATATGCAAGAGGCGATAAAAAACCATATGTGTACAATAGGTAATCAATTAGAACAGCAAGGTCAAAAAGACTTAGCTAATATTATCAGGAGACTATAATGGCAATAACACAAGCAATGTGTACAAGCTTTAAAAAAGAACTATTAGAAGGGAAACATAATTTTCTTGCTTCTGGTGGTAATTCTTTCAAACTAGCTTTATACACAAGTTCAGCAACAATGACTGCGGCTACTACAGCTTACAGCACAAGTCAAGAGGCATCAGGGACCAATTACACTGCAGGTGGAGCAGCGTTAACCAACATTAATCCAACATCTTCAGGAACAACAGCGTTTACTGACTTTGCTGACTTAACTTTTGGTACAGCTACGGTTACTGCAAGAGGGTGTATGATTTATAATGATACACAATCAGGTGATCCAGCAGTTGCTGTGTTTGATTTTGGAGGAGATAAAACATCTACAGCAGGTAGTTTTACTATAACATTTCCAACAGCAGACGCATCTAACGCAATTATCAGAATAGCCTAAATTAGCTTATGGCTAGTATTGCTGGCTGGGGCAGAGCCACTTGGGGCGAAGGACCCTTTGGTGAACCTGCACCTGTTGCTCTTACAGGAGTTGCAGGTACTTCTGCGTTAGGCTCAGAAACAGTCACAGGTGATGCAAATATTACCGAAACAGGACTAGCAGCTACTTCTGCTTTAGGTTCTGTTACAGGTAAAGGTTCTGCAATAGTTGCGGAAACAGGGGTTGCGGCTACAGGAGCGGTAGGAACAGCTACTGCTACAGGTGTTGCTCTTACAGGAGTTACTGGTTTAGCAGGTACTTCTGCATTGGGTACTGAAACTGCTACAGGTACAGCAGAAGTTGATATAACAGGTGTTGCTGTAAGTGGTGATTTAGGTAATGAAACCGTAACAGGGGTTGCTAACGTATCTCTTACTGGTTTAGCAGGTACTTCTGCACTAGCTAGTGTATCAACAATCACCGATAACCGATTCGGTATTGCAGGACTTAGTGCAACGTCGGCATTAGGTGATTTAGCAGAAGTAACAGGAGGAGCTACTGTGGGTTTAACGTCACTTATAGCAACAGGCGAACTTAATTTAGTTCTTGTTTGGGGTGAAGTAGTTCCAGGAGTAACGACTAATTGGCAAGAAGTAGCTTAACATTTTGATAAAAACCATATACAATCAAGAAAGTACGGAGATATAAAACATGGCAAGTACATATGTAAATAACCTAAGACTCAATGAAATGGGAACTGGTGACGCCAGTGGAACTTGGGGAACAACAACGAACACTAACCTCGAACTTATCGGGGAAGCTTTAGGTTACGGTACTGAAGCTATAACAACCAACGCAGATACACACACAACGACAGTAGCAGACGGAAGTTCTGATGCAGGTCGTGCAATGTTTCTTAAATATACAGGAACATTAGATTCTGCTTGTACTATAACTATTGGACCAAACACTATGAAAAGGGTTCAGTTTATAGAAAACGGAACAAGCGGGTCTCAAAATATTATTATTTCTCAAGGTTCAGGTGCAAACATAACCATACCTGCTGGAGATACTAAAGCAGTTTATTTAGATGGTGCTGGTTCAGGTGCAGCAGTTGTTGACGCTTTTGCTAGTCTTAATGTAGTTGATTTAAAAGTACAAGACGATCTCACAGTTACGGATGATCTTATAGTTAATGGTGATATAGACCTTGAAGGAGCTATTGATGTTAATGGCACAGCTAACTTAGATGTTGTAGATATTGATGGTACTGTAAACATAGCGGCAGCAACTACTATAGCCACTGATAATAAAATACAGTTTAGAGATACAGCTATATATATTAATTCTAGTGCTGATGGACAGTTAGATTTAGTAGCTGATACAGAAATTCAGATAGCTGCAACTACTATTGACATTGATGGAGCAATAAACGCTAGTGGTGAAATTATCGCAGCATCGTTAGATATTTCTGGAGATGTGGATGTAGATGGCACATTAGAAACAGATGCTTTATCTATTGCAAGTACTACTATTACCGCAACAGCAGCAGAATTAAATTATACTGACGGAGTAACTTCCAACATACAAACCCAGCTTGATACAAAAGCAACAACAGGTAAAGCTATTGCTATGGCTTTAGTCTTCGGTTAAACTTAGGAGAATATTATGGCAAATCCAAATTTAGTAGCAGTAACTTCGATATACGGTAATAGTATAAATGGAGCTTTAACAACTACTACGACAGCTGATTTATTAACTTGTGCTAGTAATAAGTTATTAAAAGTAAACAGTATCATTATCGCGAATATTGATGGTACAAACTCGGCTACTGTAACAATGGGAATCATAAAAAGTGGTGGTTCTGTAGTTCTGTTTGCATCAACTATAGCTGTTCCAGCAGATGCAACTCTTGTCTTAATAGATAAAAACTCAAGTATTTATCTTGAAGAAGGAGACATTTTAGAAGGTGGTGCAAGTGCTAACTCAGACTTAACTTATACCATTAGTTACGAAGAACTAGATGACGCTTAAGGAGGTATTTAACAATGGCTCACTTTGCAGAACTTAATTCAAGCAACGAAGTATTACGAGTAGTAGTAATATCTAACGATGATGTAGCTGCTAATGGTGGCGATCAACACGCAGATGCAGAAACATTTGTAACAACTATTGTTCCACATTCAACAGGCGGAGTTGCTTGGAAACAAACTTCATACAATCATAATTTTAGAAAACAATACGCAGGTATAGGCATGAACTATGATGCAAGTAAAGATAAATTTATCTTACCACAACCATATTCATCTTGGTCATTAGATTCTAATGATGACTGGCAAGCACCAGTTACTTATCCTAATGTAGATGAAATTAGCTCGAATCCTGTTTTAATATTTTGGGATGAAGATAATCAAAAATGGAAAGGTAAAGTAAACTCAACAAATTATGACTGGGATGCTACTAATAAGCAATGGAATGAGGTCTAACCATGGCTGACACAAATGGCGGTATAGTCGGTAAAGATAATCCAGTAGCAACAACCGCAGCAAAAACAACAACATTTAATTCAAGCGGAACATTTGACCCTGCTACAGCTACCTTTGATGCTCTAGTAATAGCTGGAGGCGGAGGCGGTGGTGTTGAAAATGTTTCTGTAGGTGTCGGAGGTGGAGGCGGTGCAGGTGGTTTTAGAGAAGTTGAAGATATACCATCCCCAGGTTCACCAACACCAGTTACAGTTGGAGCAGGTGGTTCGGGTGCAGCCAATACTGGTGCTGTTGGATCAAATGGTGGTGACTCTGTAGTTGGTAGCGTTACTTCCACAGGCGGAGGAGGTGGCGGTGGAGCACCAGGAGCAAGAGCAGGAAATACAGGCGGTTCTGGTGGCGGAACTGCATTAGCTAATCAATGGCTACCCGAATACAACGATTCATCTACGCCTACAAATGGTAATACACCACCCACTTCACCATCACAAGGAAATCCTGGTGGTAATAGAATGAATGGTGGATCAAATGTTTCTGGTGGCGGAGGTGGAGCAGGAAGTGCAGGTGTAATTGGTGGAACTGCAACCAATCCATCATCACCAGGAGCATCGGGAGTAGGAACAGGTGGAAATGGTGCACCTTCTACTTATTCAGGATCAGATGTAACTTATGCAGGTGGTGGCGGTGGTGCTGCTCAAGGCATACCACAACCACAAGGCGGTCCTGGTGGTGGCGGAAATGGTGGTTTATATACACCAACAGGAACAAATGGAACTGCTGGAGCAACCAATAAAGGTAGTGGCGGTGGTGGCGGAACTAATCAACCTGGAACTGGAGCATCAGGAGCAGGTGGTTCAGGAGTCGTCATTATTAAAGAACCAGCTTTTAAAACAGCAAGTGGTATGTGGAGTTTGGACGCAGTTTACGATAATGTAAAAGCAGGAACATGGGTGTAATATGCCAAGATTAATCGGAGCAGCACAATCAGTAGTAAATGATCCTGAAACTATTACAACTTTTACTTCTAGTGGAACTTTTACGACAAAACCCGCAACAACCGCAATAGAATATTTAGTAGTTGCTGGTGGTGGCGGAGGTGGTTCTAATCTTGCTGGTGGAGGCGGTGCTGGTGGTTTTCTTTCAGGGTCAAGTAATCCAGTATCAGGTGGCTCTCCATATCCAATAACTGTTGGAGCAGGTGGTGCTGGTGGTAATGCTTATAATTCTTCAGGTAGTGAGGGTTCAAATGGCACTAATTCAGTTCTAGGAACACCTTCTGCAATTACATCAACAGGCGGTGGTGGCGGTGCTTCGTCAGGGCTGTTTGGAAGAAATTCAACAGATGCTTCTAATGGTGGTTCAGGTGGTGGAACAGGACACTGTAGATCAGATATGCCTGACTATCCTGCCTCAGCAGGAACAGGTGTTTCAGGTCAGGGTAATCCCGGTGGTACTAATAATACAACTCCAGTTCCGGGAACTAACAGAGGAGGAAGTGGCTCAGGTGGAGGAGGAGCAGGAGGAACAGGTGCAGATGGTAATGAAACTACTTTTCCAAGTCCGGGAAATGCTGATGGCGGAGCAGGTGGAACAGGCTCACCCTCTAGTATCTCAGGCTCAAACTTATTTTATGCTGGTGGCGGTGGCGGTGGTGCTAGAAGGGAAGGAACTGGCGGTGCTGGTGGCTCTAGCGTTGGCGGAAATGGTGGCGGTTATCATGGCGGAACACCCCCTTCAACACCACCGGGAAATCAAGCAACATCAGGTGTAGCCAACAGAGGTGGCGGCGGCGGTGGAGATGGTAGTGGAACAGGACCGCCAGGTGGTACATATCAAGGCGGTGCTGGTGGTTCAGGTGTTGTTATTGTTAAAGAACCTGGAAGTGGTGTTTCAGCATCAAGCTGTTGGGATTTGCGACAAGTTTATAGACAAATTGAAGCAGACGAGTGGGTGTAAATAAGGTATAATTTACCTATGAATTTAAAATGGTACTACTGGTACTTTCAATCTGTAATACCCGAAAGAATATGTGATGATATTGTTCGTTATGGTAAAGAGCAAGATAAACAAATGGCTATTACAGGAAACAATAGCAAAGACCCTAAAAACCTGACCAAACTAGAACTAAAAAATATTCAAAAGAAACGCAAGTCTGATGTAGTATGGATGGACGACAGATGGATATATAAAGAAATACAACCTTACATACATCAAGCAAACGTTAGTGCTGGTTGGAATTTTGAATGGGATTGGTCAGAATCTTGTCAATTTACTGAGTATAAAAAAGGTCAATTTTATGACTGGCATTGTGATTCATGTGAAGAACTTTATAACAATCCTGAAAATGCAAACACACATGGTAAGTTAAGAAAACTTAGTATGACTGTATCACTTACTGACCCTGAAGAATACGAAGGCGGTGATTTAGAGTTTGATTTTAGAAACACAGATAAAGGTTCTCAACCTAGAATATGTGAAGAAATTAGAAAAAAGGGTAGCGTAATTGTTTTTCCATCTTTTGTTTGGCATAGAGTCAAACCAGTAACCAAAGGAATACGACACTCCTTAGTGTGTTGGAATATAGGACATCCATTTAGATGAGTTTTAAAGAAAATAAATATTCAGTTATTAAAAACGCTATATCAAAAGAACTAGCAGATTTTTGCTATCAATACTTTTTAAATAAAAGAAAAGTAGCAAGATATTTGTTTGATGAAAAATATATATCAGGTTTCACAGAATACTTTGGTGTATGGAACGATCAACAAATACCTGAAACTTATTCTCATTATGGCGATATAGTTATGGAAACTTTGTTGCAAGATGTAAAACCTATTATGGAAAAAGAATCAGGGGTTAAATTAACTGAAACTTATTCTTATGCAAGAATTTATAAAAAAGGTGATGAGTTAAAAAGACATAAAGATAGATACTCTTGCGAAATATCCACCACTATGAATCTAGGTGGTGATGATTGGTCAATCTTCTTAGAACCATCAGGCGAAAAAGGTAAAGATGGCATTGAGGTAAAACTCGAAGCAGGAGATATGTTAATGTATCGTGGTTGCGATTTAGAGCATTGGCGTGAGCCATTTAACGGCAAAGATTGTGGACAGGTGTTTTTGCACTATAACGATGCTAGTGGTAAAAATGCTAAAGAAAATAAATTTGATGGTAGACCTATGATTGGATTACCAAGTTATTTTAAATCATAATGTCCGAAACTTGCGGACAAGTATTTTTACATTATAATGATACTAAGATGATGTATTTAGCAGTTAATTTATTTGTGGGTGTTTCAGTACTCATAGCTTTAATTGTTTTGTTAATGGATGTTTAGTCATCCGATTTAAGGGAGAACATTATGGGAATGATAGGAGAATGGATTGGAATTATTACATCTATTGTATGTTTAGCATCGATAGTTTGTGCGTTAACTCCAACACCAAAAGATGACGCAATGATGGGTAAATTTTATAAAGTTATTGAATTACTTGCATTAAATATAGGCAAAGCTAAACAAAAATAACTTATGACTACTTCAAAAGAAGCATTAATTAAACTAGAAGCCCATGAAAGAGAATGTGCTATTCGTTATGAATATATAGAAAAACGTCTTGACGAAGGTTCAGCAAAGTTCAAAAGACTAGAACTTATACTATGGGGTTTATATGGTTTGATTGCTGCTTCTTTAGGTGTCGATAAATTATTGTAGGAGAGTTAAATGCCTTTACAAAAGTTCCTTTTCCAGCCTGGAATCAATAAAGAAGGAACTTCTTATTCTAACGAAGGTGGTTGGTTCGATTCTAATTTAGTTCGTTTTAGAAAAGGACTTCCTGAAAAAATAGGTGGATGGGCTAAATCTAGTTTAGATTCTTTTCAATCAACTGCTCGAGGATTACATGCATGGGTTGCTTTAGATGGTACTAAGTATTTAGGCGTAGGAACTACATGGAAGTATTATATTTTAGCAGGTACTTCTTATTACGATATAACTCCTATACGTTCCACTGATGAAAATGTTACAACTTTTGCAGCTACTAACGGTAGTGCTGTTATAACAGCAACAGATACAGCTCACGGGGCTGTGGTTAATGATTTTGTAACTATTTCTAACGCGGTTTCTTTAGGAGGTAATATTACTGCTTCTGTTTTAAACCAAGAACATCAAATAACTTCTGTTCCTGATGTAAACACTTATACGTTTACCGTTTCTGCAACAGCAAACTCTAGTGATTCAGGTAATGGTGGCAGTGCTACAGATGCTGCTTATCAATTAAATGTAGGTTTAGATGTTTATGTGCCTTCTTCTGGTTGGGGGGCAGGAACATGGGGAGCAGGAACTTTCGGTTCTACTACTGCTCTTAGTTTCGCTAACCAGTTGAGATTATGGTCACACGATAATTTTGGTGAAGATTTAATAATTAATCCTAGGTTTGGTGGAGTATTTTATTGGGATCAATCAAATAGTTTGACTACTCGAGCAGTAGCTCTTTCGGATTTATCAGAAGCTGATCTCGCTCCCACAAAAGCATTACAAGTTATGGTTTCTGATATTGATCGACATGTTATTTGTTTTGGTGCTGATCCTTTAAATACAGGAGGAACTGCTAGAACGGGAACGATTGATCCTATGTTTATTGCATGGAGTGATCAAGAAAACGCTGCTGTTTGGAATCCTTTAGCTACTAATACAGCAGGTTCTTTTAGATTATCCGCAGGTTCTTCTATTGTGGGGGCAACTCGAGCTAAACAAGAAATATTGGTTTGGACAGATACTTCTTTATATTCGATGTCTTTTATAGGACAGCCTTTTACATTCGGTTTAAATTTAGTTAATGAAGGAGTAGGTTTAGTTAGTCCTAATGCAATGGTAAATAGTCCTAAAGGTGTTTTTTGGATGGATAAAAAAGGTTTTTATGGATATAACGGAGCTGTTCAAGAAATACCTTGTACTGTACAAGACTATGTTTTTAGTGATATAAATGAAGTTCAAGCTTATCAAATTTTTGGTTTTGTAAATAAAGCTTTCGATGAGGTTGGTTGGTTTTATTGTAGTGCTGACGCAACAGTTATTGATAAATATGTAGTTTATAACTATGAAGAAAACGTTTGGACTATAGGAACTTTATCAAGAACTGCTTGGATAGATGAAGGTATTTTTGATAATCCGAAAGCAACATCTTCCTCGTCTGATGTAGGTTATTTATATAACCATGAGACGGGCAATGACAATGATGGTAATCCTATGACTAATGTTTTTATAGAGTCAAGTGATTTTGACATTGATCCAGGAGGAGAAGATTTTCAATTTATTAGTAGAATTATTCCAGATATTAAATTCACAGGAACAGGTTCAACAGGAAGTGGTGGACAAAGTGTTAATGTTGTTTTAAAACGTAGAAATTTTCCAGGAGAAGATTTAACAACCGCGGTGACAAGTACTTGTGATTCAGCAACTACTAAAATAGATACAAGAGTTAGAGGTAGACAAGCTGTTCTACGTATAGAATCAGATGATGACGGAGCAGCAGGAAGCACTGAAGGTGTTGGTTTTAGAGTTGGAGCTATGCGATTAAACTTTAGACCAGACGGTAGAAGGTAATGTCTAAACTTTTACAAACTAAATTACCTGTTTCTATTGGAGAGATATCTTCTGAAACTTTTAATCGTTTAGTAAGAGTTTTAGAATTAAGTTTAAATAGAGTTGATATAGATGCAACACTATCGGTAAACGAAACACAACGTAATGAAAATAAATTTAACAATGGCGATATTATATGGAATCTTTCTACTAACCAATTACAGCTGTGGACTGGTGAACAATGGATAGATTTATATTCTGGCAACGAAAAGGGTGTTCAAGCGGTAGCACAAATAGGCAATATAACTGTAGCTACTGGTGGAAATACTTCAATAGAACTGGGGATAAATTAAATATGGATATTAATAAATTAAGAGAAGAATTAGAGTTTGACGAAGGTTGTATATATGAAATTTATAATGATCATTTGGGTTATCCCACTTTTGGTATTGGTCACCTTGTGCTTGAAAGCGATCCAGAACACGGAGAACCCGTTGGAACCCCAGTATCAAAGGAACGAGTTATCGAATGTTTTGAAAAAGATATAGAGTCTGTATTTGCTGATTTAGAAAGAAATATGCCTTGGGCGTCTAGTCAGCCTGAAGATATAAAACGTGTATTAGCTAATATGTGTTTTAATTTAGGTATTACAAGGTTATTAAAGTTTCAAAAGTTTTTAACTGCGATAGAAAAACAAGATTGGAATACTGCCGCAGTTGAGATGATGGATAGTCGTTGGGCTACACAAGTAGGACCTCGTGCGATTAGATTAAGAGATAGAGTATTAAAAGGAGGATTATAATGCCAAAAGTAGGAAAGAAAAAATTTCCATATACCCCTAAAGGAAAAGCAGCAGCAAAAACTTATGCTAAGAAAATGAAAAAGAAAAAAGGAAAGAAATAATGCCAAAGCGTAAAAAGACCCACAAGACTAAAGACGGTCGAACAGCTAAAAAAGGTTTATATTACAATATAAACAAAAAGCGTAAAGAAGGCAGAAAAATGCGAAAGAAAGGAGCTAAAGGTGCTCCGACCGCAGCAGCTTTTAAACGTTCCGCTAAGACCGCTAAGAAGCCTAAAAAGAAAAAGTAATGGCTAAGCCTAAGAAACGCAAAGAAAAGTCTATACGACGTACTACGAAGGGTAAGGGAGCTAACTTCCGATCTACTAAGTCTGGTGCGGGTATGACTAAAAAAGGCGTAGCGGCTTATCGACGTAAAAATCCTGGATCAAAACTAAAAACAGCGGTTACAGGTAAAGTTAAAAAAGGCAGTAAAGCAGCAAAAAGACGTAAATCATTTTGTGCTAGATCGAAAGGTTGGAAAGGTGAACGAGGTAAAGCAGCTAGAAGAAGGTGGAAATGTTAAATGTATGAATATAATTGCACAGTTACTAGGGTGGTTGATGGCGACACTATTGACGTTATCCTTGATCTTGGGTTTTCTATTCTTCACAAGTGTCGTGTACGTCTTTATGGCATTGATACGCCTGAATCAAGAACCAGAGATAAAGACGAAAAAGCCAGAGGTAAACTTGCGGCTAAGTTCTTAAAAGATTCAATAAAAAACGGTAAAACAGTTGTTTTACAATCTAAACTTAAAGATTCTAAAGGTAAATATGGACGTGTTCTAGGAGCTGTTATCGTAGACGGTGTGGATATCAACGAAAAAATGATATTAAATTTTCTTGCAGTTAGGTATCATGGACAAAGTAAAGAAGACGTTGAAGCAGAGCATATGGAAAACAGACGTAAATTAATAGAGTTAGGAGAGTTTGTTCCCGTGGAGGTCTAATATGGAAGAACCGATAAAAAGAAAATTAGAACTTGATATAGACGTAAGTTCTAAAAACGATGGAGATAACCCTTTTATTAAATGGGTACATCTTGCTAAAACTATAGACGCTTGGCGTATTTTTCCTAGGGTGTTTGTTAGTGTATATATTGTTTTATTGTATAAAGTAATTATATGGTTTATGGAGTTACCCGAACCTAATTTAGAACAAGCAGGTCTTGTTTCTATTGTTGTTGGAGCTATGGCGGCTGTATTTGGTATATACGCAGGAACATCAGGTCAAAGTAAAAATTTTAAAGGCGAAGAATAATGAACAAAGAAAAAACATATTCTTGGTTTTTTCTTATGTTAGCTATAATAACGGTTAGTATTTTTTCTATTTCTGTTAACGCTCAATCTAGCCAACAATCGGGTACAGCTTGTGTTAACGGTTCTCAGTATTGTGAAAATAATAGTTTAGATACCACCAACACAACGACGACCACCAACACAAATACCAACACGAACACTAATACCAATACGAACACCAATACCAATACCAACAATAATACCAACACGAACACGACGACATCGACAGCAACGAATACGAATTCGAACACGAATACCAACACAAACAATAACGTGAATACTTCGACAGCAACTTCGACATCAAATAATACAAATACGAATAACAATGTAAATACTTCGACTTCTAATTCAACAGTAAATTCAACAGTTAATCAAAATGTTAATAATACAAATAATTCAACTTCTACATCGAATAATACGAACACTAACACTAACGTAAATCAATCGACTTCAGATTCGAACGTTACAACAGATAATCGAAACGTAAATGAAAATAACTCAAGATCTGATAATACTAATCGAAACATAAACGAATCTAATTCTACGCAAACAATTAATCAAAACGTAAAAAGTGAAGCACCTCCTGCTTCTGCGATAGCTCCTAGTATTATGTCTTACTCACAAGACCTCTGTACAACAGGTGTCTCAGGAGCTTTTCAAGGACAGGTGTTTGGTTTATCTGGTGGTAAAACTATTGTTGATGAAAACTGTGAAAGGTTAAAACTATCTAAATATCTTTACGATATGGGAATGAAAGTAGCATCGGTTGCATTGCTTTGCCAAGACGAAAGAGTGTTTAAAGCTATGTCGATGGCGGGTACGCCTTGTCCATATAACGGTAAAATCGGTAAAGAAGCTACTGTAGCATGGGAACAAAACCCACAAAAAAGACCTGATAAAGATGACGCTTTAGAAGAATACATTGCTCAATGTACCCACGAATCTAATCCAAACAGAGCTAAAATCAATAAAGATGTTGTAGGTTTAGTTAAGAAAACTTATACACGAAAAACTAAAACAGCTAAACAATGCAAAAAAGAGTTTTATTCTACGCATTAGGGTGTTTAGTTAGTTTTAATGTATTAGGACAGTATACATACGAAGCTAATCAAGACCTTTATGATCTTAATGCTAATGCTAATAACTTCAACGGTGAATTAGCATACGAGGTATCTGATGATGGAATTAGTCCTGCGATTGATCTTTCTTTTAATTTTACTTTTTATGGCTCTACATTTAGCCAAGCGAGAATGGCAACGAATGGATGTCTCCATTTTGGTAATAGCGGTAGCTATTGTAATGACTATACTCCTGACCCTATTAACGGACAACACACTTATACCATATACGCTTTCTGGACTGATCTCATAAGAGATAACAATTCTCGTATGAAATCTTGGGGCGATTCTAGCAAGATGATTTTTGGTTGGTACAATTTACGAGAATACAATAGAAGTAATACAGACAATAGTCTTGAAATAATACTTTGGAATAACAACTCTTTTGATATACGTTACGGAGCATTAAATATTATTAATCATGATGTTCTTATAGGCGAAGTAGGGGCAAATAAAACTAATTCTTATACGTATTATTATCATGATGAATGTAGTACAGGTACAACTAACAGTTCTAATTGTGTAAATACTA